>Ga0265327_10000500_pt1 | contig 68037 bp, 59 predicted proteins | sample 41621metaG_FD_202089 | JGI IMG/M metagenome (GOLD analysis project Ga0265327, IMG submission 202089) | Rhizosphere microbial communities from Carex aquatilis grown in University of Washington, Seatle, WA, United States - 4-16-21 metaG | ecosystem: Host-associated > Plants > Roots > Rhizosphere...
TTTTGCATCTCAAGCGGTGGCGAGGAATTGCGACGCGCTACGCGAAATGTACTTCGTCATTCCTTGCAGCCGTCCACATTCGTTGCATCGCCTTGTGGGCAAATATCTTGTGACGACACTATCTAATGTTGTCAAAAAGTAGCCGGATCAACTTTTTTCTTGCTTCGACGGTGCGACCTTCGATCATGGTGATTTCTATGATCGTGTATGCATCAGTGCGACCCGCCGGGTAAAGCATGTCTTCCTTTTCCATTAAGAAGAAACGGTGCGCCCTTTTGTCGGCAGGAAACTGCAAGGCCTCCATCACGCACTCGTGGATAACATTCGATAAGCGCTCACGGACTGGAGCTAGTTTCTCCTTAATGCCATAAACCTTTACTTGAGCCATGGCTTATCCTTAATTTGACGCATAACGTGATTTAGCCAACATCCCACTTTTACTCCATCTTCCACTTAATACTCACCGCCCCGCGGATCGAACCGGCGCTATAGCCTGTGGCCTGGTCGTTCGGGTATTCCTTGGCCAGTAGCGCTTTTACGCCATCCGGGATTTGGTAGGGTTGGCCGTGGCATTGCAGGCACACGGGTTGGGTGGGGATGGCTTTCATGTAGCGGAACCAGCGGCCGTTGGGGCCTTCGGTGACGGTGCTGGCTTCCATGGTGGAGATCTGTTTGCCGTCGCTTAAGGAATGTTCAAAGCTTTCCAGCATCTGCTTTTCCCAGGCGTCCGGGGTGCCCAGCGCCGGGTTGCGCGGTTTGAGCGAGACGCGCTTCAGCGTGCGGCCGTCGCCCGAGTATTCCGCCGCCAATGCCGGGGCGTATTGCTTGCACACGCCGATGGCACCTTCCGCGCCGCCGGCTTGCAGTTGCTGCTTGAGCATGGCGCCGAGCTTGTCCGTGAATTCAATCGCCGTCTTGCGACTGTCTTCGAGGTATTTTGCCTGTTGCGCATCGTCGGCCAGCGCCGGGCCGGCCAGGACGAGTGCCAGCAGGGCCGGGATGAGGGGATGTTTCATGATGATTGCTCCTGGATGAATACCCAGAAAATAGCGTGTTGCGCGGCTTGAATCAAGGGCTTATTTTCTGGGGTTCTTGCCTAGTTTTCTCTGCAGCGTGCGGCGGTGCATGTTGAGGGCGCGGGCGGTGGCGGAGATGTTGCCGTCGTGCTCGGCCAGCACACGCTGGATGTGCTCCCATTCCAGCCGATCCACCGACAGCGGTGTGGCGGAGAGTGGCGTTTCGGCGTCGCCCGCAGTTTTGTAAAAGGCGGCGACGATTTCATCGGCGTCGGCGGGCTTGGCCAGGTAATGGGTGGCGCCGAGCTTGACCGCCTCCACCGCAGTGGCGATGCTGGCGTAGCCGGTGAGCATGACGATGCGGGTGGCGGCATCCAGTTCCTTCAGCCGCTTGACCAGCACCAGACCGGAAGGGCCGGGCATCTTGAGGTCTACCACCGCGTATTCGGGCGGATTGACCTCGGCCAGCGCCAGCGCCTCGGTCACGCCGGGCGCGGTGACGACATCGAAACCGCGCTTCTTCAGGGCGGGCGCCAGTACCTGGCGGAAGGTGTCGTCGTCGTCCACCAGCAGCAGCGAGGGCTGTTCTTCCAGTTCCTGGTTCATAAGTTTCCTTTGAGTAGCAAGCCGGCCAGCGGCAGCCGGATGCGGGTCAGCGTGCCGCCCTGCGGATGGCGTTCCAGCGCCACGCTGCCGCCGAAGCGCTCAAAAATCAGGCGCGCCAGGTACAGCCCCAGCCCCATGCCGTGCTCCTGCTTGGTGGTGAAGAACGGCGTGCCGGCCTTGTCCGCGATTTCCGGCGTGAGGCCAGGGCCGTGGTCGCGGATGTCGAGCTTGAGTTCGGTAGGACTCCAGTGGCCGGAGACCTCGATACCATCGGGCGAGGCGTCGGCGGCGTTATCCAGCAGGTTGGTCAGCGCCTGTCCCAGCGTGCGGTCAATAGCGATGGCGGGCGCCGGCGTGCTGCCCTGCCACCGGCATTCGACCCGGACGGTAGGGCGGCCGTCCCGCCACTGCCCGATCATGTGTTGCAGGAAGTCGTCCAAGGCCTGTCCGTGGCCATCCTCGGCGCGCTGGCGGCCGGCGGAGGCAGTGATGGAGGTCAGGATTTGCTTGCAGCGCGCGATCTGGCCGCGCAGCAGCGCCAGCGCTTCCGCCAGCTGTGGGCGGTCGGCGCAGTCATCCGCCATTTCTCCCGCCACCACCGCCATCGTTGCCAGCGGCGTACCGAGTTCGTGGGCGGCGGCGGTCGCCAGGGTGCCCAGTGCCAGCATGCGTTCGCTTTCCAGCGCTTTCTCGCGCGTCTCGGCGATCAGGCGGTCATAGTCGCGCAGGTTCTGGCCGATGCGGGCGACAAACACGGCGATCAGGCCGGCACAGACCACAAATCCCAGCCACATGCCAACCAGGTGGATATCCAGCCCCACGCCGTCCTGGCTATGCAGATGCAAATGGGACAGCGGGACGTAATAAAACACCAGCGCGGAATAGCAGCCGACCGCCAGGGCCGCCACCAGCCAGACATAGGCGGCGCGCAACGCGACCGCCGCGATCGACAGCGGCAACAGATACATCCAGACGAAGGGGTTGCTGTAGCCGCCGGTGAAATAAAACAAGGCAGTAAGCGTGGCGATATCCCCCAGCAGCTGCGCCAGCAGCTCGCCTTCGCCGGCGTTGCCGGGGCGCCGCAGGCGCAGCCAGGTCGCCGTGTTGAGCACCAGCATGGCGCCAACCGCGGCGGCGATGGGCGGGATGTGCAAGGGGATATCCAGGTACAGCAGCAGCAAGGCGGTGGAGGAGAGGAAAGCCATCATCACGTTGCGTAGCCAGAACAGGCGGCGCAGGTTTTTGAGGGTGGCGCTGGGCGAGGAATAGCCGGGATGTTTCATAGTCCAGGATTTTAGCGCGCTTGGGCGGCTTGTGGGGCTGCGGCAAATTGCCGCGCGGCAACGTGTCACATTTTTTTGATCCCACGCTTTCCATACAATCCCACGGTTTGTTTGCGATTCATAATAAAAATTCCGGGGAGAAAAATGAAGCGAGCCAAAGTGTTGGTTGCGGCTGCCGCCACACTGGTGTCAGCCGGAGCGTGGGCGGAAGAGAGCCGGCCCGAACAAGCTCTGGAGGAAATGACTGTTTACGCTACGCCGGTCGTCAGCGAATACAGTGTGACGGACGCCTTTGCCGCTACAAAAACCGACACCCCCATTCTGGAAACGCCTGCGTCGGTGCAGGTCGTGCCGCGCGAGGTAATTGATGACCAGCAGGCGCTTACCGTTATGGATGCGGTCAAGAATGTCAGCGGGGTGCAACAAGAGCCAGGAAAATTCTACGACCAGTATCTTATTCGCGGATTCAGTAGCGGCTACGGGGTCAGTTACCGCAACGGCCTGAAACTGGAAGGTACTGTCGGGGCGGTGGATATGGCTTTTGTTGATCGCGTCGAGGTCATCAAGGGGCCTGCTTCCATGCTGTATGGCCGCATCGAGCCGGGTGGCTTCGTGAATACCGTCACTAAAAGGCCGCAAGCCGAGGCTGCCTACAGTTTTCAGCAGGAGGCCGGGAGCTGGGATACGTACCGCACCACCATGGACGCCACCGGCCCGGTCAACCAAGCCGGAACGGTGTTGTACCGGCTGATCGGGGTCTATGACAAGGCCAATTCCTGGGTGGATTACGATTTCCGCGACAACAGCGCGTTTGCCGCCTACTTCACCCTCAAGCCTTCGGAGCGTTTTCAACTGAACCTGGATGTCGAGCATTACAACAAGTCGATGTCTTCGCCCGATAGCACCGGACAGATTCCCGTATCAGGCAACCGCCCGCTGGACTTATCGAAGCATTTCTCAATCAGCGATCCGGTGATGAAATCGGCTTTTCCCTATGAAGTGAATCGCACTCTCTATGCGTTCGACTGGAACTTCAAGATCAATGACGGGTGGAAATTGACGCAGCGATTCCAGTACACCAAGGTTGACGAAACGCAGACGGGGCTGGGCAACTGGGGCTTTGATAGGGTTGATACGATTACGCGCGGGTTCATCTATAACCCGCTTAACCGGGATATGTACAGCACCAATCTGGACCTCAATGGCGAGTTCAATACCGCAAGCATCCAGCACCGGCTGCTGGTCGGCCTGGACTGGTACAGATATACGGACGACTGGAAAGGGTTTGTCGGGACAGATCCGTCAATTCCGCCCCTCAATGTCTACAACCCGGTGCGTGGCGGGCTTTTGCCGATTCTGAACCCGCTGGTGAGTCAGTCGCAGTCGAACACGCTTTGGAAAACCATGGAGCAGGATTACGGAATCTACCTACAGGATCAAATTGCCCTGACCCAGCGCTGGGACTTGTTGTTAGGCGGCCGTTACGACTGGGCGGAGGATAGTTACTCCTTAACTTACGGAAGCAATGATTCAGCGTGTTACCCCAACTGTACGGGACATCCAATGGGCCATTGGCCGACGGACAAGGCGTTTTCACCACGGGCTGGCTTGCTGTATAAACTCAACGAATCCGCTTCCCTGTACGGGAGTTATTCAAAATCCTTTGGGGCAAACAACAGCAGTTTGCTCGCCAACGGTGAAAAAGCCGACCCCCAGGAAGGCAAGCAATACGAGTTGGGCGCCAAGGCCAACTTGATGGGGGGCAGGGTAATGACGAGCGCTACGCTATTCCAACTCACCAAAAACAACGTGCTCGGCACCAACCCTGCCGACCCCTTTGGCCCGCAGATACCAACCGGGGAAGTCAGGAGTCGTGGCCTGGAATTCGATATCGCGGGACGGGTTACCAATCATGTGAGCGTGATCGGCAGCTACACCTATGACCAGGTACTGATTACCAAAGACACCAACATCCCCAGCAACCAAGGCAACCGCTATCCGGGCGTGCCCTATAATTCCGCGAGTATGTGGGCCAAGTACGATACCGCCCCGGACGCCGCGCAAGGATGGGCCTACGGGGCAGGGGTCTATCTCAACGGCCAGCGCCAGGGCGACAACGCCAATACCTTCCAGCTCCCTGGCTACGCCACTGTCGATGCCATGCTGACCTACCGTACCAAGCTGGGCCCGACCAAGGTCAATGCCCAGGTGAACGTTAAGAACCTGTTTGACAGAACCTATTGGGACGGCATCGGCTGGAGCACGGCTTCCTATGGATCGCCGCGTGCCGTCATTGGTTCGCTCAGAGTCGATTTCTAGCGGCATGGCGCCGTTTACGCAGGGCGGGGAATCTCCGCAATTAGCAGGGGCGAGGCGATTGGCCGTGCTCAAAAAACGGCGCAAATTCTGGCTCGAGGTGCATCTGTGGCTGGGGCTTGGTCTAGGGCTATTCCTCTCCGTGTTTGGTATTACCGGCGCGTTGCTGGTGTTCCAAAGCGAGATCGACCACTGGTTGAATCCCGCGCTCTATCAAGCCACCGTGCCGGCTGGCGCCAGACTGAACACGCTGGATGAAATCATGGCGTCAGCGCAACGGGTGGCTCCCCCAGGATGGCAATCCGCCGGGGCGGAGGTTCCCGCCCGCCCGGATGAAAACTATGTATTCGGCTACTGGATGAAGCGCCCCACGCTGGCGCCAGAGCAAGGCGTTTCCATCAATATCGCCATCAACCCTTATACTGCGGAAGTGGTGGGGCGGCGTGTGTTTTACCATGCCTGGAATCCGCTCAAGCATTGCTTTGTAGGGTTTTTATTCAAACTTCATTACTCGCTGCTGCTTTCCGAACATTTTGACGACGCCGGTAATATCGTGGTTGGTTTCATGGCATTGTTTTTGGTAGTGTCCGCCCTGGCCGGACTGATCTTGTGGTGGCCGCTGGATGGCAAATGGAAACGGACGCTTACCATCAAGAAAAACTCGGGTCGGGTGCGCTTCAACCACGACCTACACCAGACTACGGGGTTTTATTCCTTGCTGGTATTACTGGTGGTACTGGTCTCCGGCGTTTATTTCAATCTACCTGACCAGTTCAAGTGGATGGTGGAACGCTTTTCCGCCCTGACTCCAGAAGCTGTTGCCAAGCCGGCAGGCGGGAAAGATATGACGGGTGATCCGGGTCGCATCATCACCCATGCCCATGCACTTTATCCCGGCGGTAGGTTGAGCTACGTGTCCTTGCCGGATCAGCGCACGCGGGTCTTTAGCGCCTGCTTTGAGGAAGTGCCAGAACTCAGGCCGCATGTGATCGACACTCGTTGCCTGATGCTGGATGGTAGCAGCGGCGAGGTGTTACAGGTCAGCGACTCCGCGCGCGGTTCCGCTGGCGATACTTTTATGTTGTGGCAATGGCCGCTGCACTCCGGCAAGGCCTTCGGCTGGACTGGGCGCATCCTGGTGTTTCTATGCGGACTGGCTTGTCCGCTGCTGTTTACCACCGGCGTCATCCGCTGGCTGCAAAAGCGTCGCGCTGCCAGCTTCGCCGAGCAGCGCCGCGGCCGGCTGGCCGGAATACCCCATGCGTAGGCAGTTGGCTTGGGACAGCCTGGTTGGCTTGCTGTTGGTGCTAGGGCTGCATGGCGCAGCCTTGTACGGCCTGTGGAGCTATCGCCTGTTGCCCGCGCCGCAGGAGGCCATGACCTTGTTTGTCAGCATCATCAACCCGCCGCCGGTAGAGAAGAAACTGGAGCCTCCCCCGCCGCCGCAAACACCGAGGAAGGTTAGGCTGGCTAAGCCTCAGCCGGTCACCGCGCTGCCACAGCCGGTGCTGGTGGCGAATGCGCCGGTGCTTGCGCCCAGTGAACCGGTTGCTCCACCACCGCCCCCGCCGGTGACCGAACCCGTTGTCGAAGCCCCGTCCGGATCGCCTGCGCCAGAGCCGGTAGCGCCCCCAGCCGCGCCGGCCGGGCCGCTGATGCTGGCTTCTGACTTGGCGGTGGCCTGCCCGCAGCGCGTTGCGCCGGAATACCCACCCATGTCGCGCCGCCTCAAGGAACAGGGCAAGGTAGTGCTGCGGGTAGAACTGGATGAAGGCGGCCAGGTAATGCTGGCGCGCGTCAAGGAAAGCTCGGGTTACCGCCGCTTGGACGAGGCAGGCCTGGCGGCAGTGAAACAATGGCACTGCAATACGCCCATGCACAACGGCGAACCGGTCAAGGCGGTGGCGCTGCAACCTTTTAATTTCATGCTGGAAGGACGTTAGGATGGAACAAGGACTCGGATTTTCCCACTTCATCAGCCAGACCGACAGCATCGGCAGGATCGTGCTGTTATTGCTGCTGTTGTTGTCGCTGGCAAGCTGGTATTTGATCGTGACCAAGGCGCTGGGCAACTGGTTGGCGCGGCGGCGCGCCAACCGCTTTCTGGCCGCTTTCTGGCAACTGGATTCGCTGGAGAGCATGAGCGCGATGGTCAGCCGCAACGGCGGCGACAACGCTTTTGCCGAACTGGCTGCACAGGCTCTGGCGGCGGCGCGCAATGGCAATGGGCACGGCTTGCAAAAGCTGGCGGCAGCGGGCGGTATGGCGGAATTCCTCACGCGGGCGCTGCGCAACGGCATTGAGCAGGAGGCGGCGCGCAGCGAGCATGGGCTGACGGTGCTGGCTTCTGCCGGTTCGGCCGCGCCCTACGTCGGCCTGTTCGGCACGGTGTGGGCGATTTACCACGCGCTGGTGCAAATCGGTCTTTCCGGCCAGGGCACGCTGGACAAGGTGGCCGGCCCGGTGGGCGAGGCGCTCATCATGACTGCGCTGGGGCTGGCGGTGGCGATTCCGGCGGTACTGGCCTTCAACGCCTTCAACCGCCGCAACCGTTTGTGGCTGGCGCGGCTGGATGGCTTCGCCCATGATTTGTACGTCATGCTGTCGGTCGGCACGGCGGACGGGGAGGGAGCGGCATGAGTTTCGGCGGCTTCGATTCCAGAAAACACCAGCCGCCGATGGCGGACATCAACGTGGTGCCACTAGTGGACGTGATGCTGGTGCTGCTGGTGATTTTCATCATCACCGCGCCGCTGCTCACGCATTCGGTCAAGATTGACCTCCCCAAGGCGTCCAGCAATCCCAACATCACCAAGCCGGAGCATATCGAATTTGCCATCCGCGCGGACGGTAGCCTGTTCTGGAACGGTGAACTAGTGTCGCAAGGCTCGCTGCAGCAGCGCTTTGCCGCTAAGGCGAAAAAGCAGCCGCAGCCGGAACTGCACATCCGCGCCGACCGCATGGCGCATTACGAAAAAGTGGCGCAGGTGATGTCAGTGGCCGCCAAGACCGGCTTGGTGCGCATCGGCTTCGTCACCGAGCCGGATAGCCAGAGCCAGTAAGGGGTGGCCGCGACATTTTGTCACATAGGCTGGTATCGCATGTTTGAGTACAATCCACGGCGATTGTTAAATCCAATGGAGTTGCGATGTCACGCTTGCTGAAGTCCTCCCTCGTTCCGGTTTTTGTCACGGCTGCGACGGCTGTCTTTTCCAGTACCGCATTTGGCTGCGCCGGCTGCGGCTGTACGCTTAGTTCGGACTGGGACAGCCAGGGATTTGCCGTTAAGCCCGGCATACGCTTGGACTTGCGCTACGATTACCTCAACCAGACGCAATTACGTTCCGGCCATAACACGGTGAGTCCCAGCAGCTTGCTGGGCACGGGGCAGGAAATCGAGAAGGAAACCAAGAACGATTATGTGACGGCCAGCCTCGATTACAGCCCCAACCAGGACTGGGGCGTCAATGTCCAGCTGCCTTACATTGATCGCTACCATCAAACCTATGGCGAGGATCCGCCTGCGCTCGACAGTGACTCAATCTCGACTTCGCACACCAAAAGCATGGGTGATATGCGGGTGGTCGGGCGTTATCAAGGTTTCGCGCCGAACAAGGATATTGGCCTGCAACTGGGTTTGAAGCTCCCCACCGGGGATTTCAAGAAAAACTTCAGCAGCGGCCCCTCGGAGGGCACACCGCTGGATCGTGGTCTCCAGCCTGGCACTGGCACCACCGATCTGCTGGCCGGTATTTACCATTTCAGTTCGATCAACCGCGATTGGGATTATTTTGCCCAGGGCATGGTGCAGGTGGCGCTGGACTCGCGCGAACAGTATCGGCCGGGGAATGCTCTGAACGTCAATTTCGGCATCCGTTACGTTGCCAATGAGCTATTCACACCGCAACTCCAGATTAACGCCAAGACCTCGCAGCGTGATACCGGCGCCAACTCCGACCACCCTAACAGCGGCGGGACGCTGGCCTACCTCAGCCCCGGCGTGACCGCCAGCATCACGCACGATCTCAAGGCTTATGGTTTTGTGCAGGTGCCCATCTACCAGTACGTCAATGGCAACCAATTGACCCCTACCTGGACCGGGACGCTGGGCATGCGTTATTCCTTCTAGCCCTATTATTTGAGTAACGGCGTCACCATTTTTTCCAGGGCGGCGCGGTCCAAGGTGGCCTCGCCGAACCAGCCGTCCTTGCGTAGCACACCCTGCCGGTCGATCACGAAAGTCAGCGGTATGCGCCAGATGCGCCCATAGCCACGCGCCTTGGTGTCGTCCGCCATGGCGGCGGGGAAGCTGTAAGCCTTCATCACCCCTTTTACCTTGGCCAAGTCTGACGGTTCATCCATGCTGACCGCCAGCATGGCCAGCCCTTCATGCTGGTGCTCCTGGTAGTAGCTCTCGAACGCCGGCATTTCCTCGCGGCAGGAGGAGCACCAGGTGGCCCAGTAGTGAATGATGACCACTTTGCCGCTTTGCGCCGCCAGCGAAAATTTTGCGCCTTGCAGGGTAGTCGCCTCGAAAGCGGGAGCGGGCTTGCCTTCCTGCGCATCCACGGCCCAGGACGGCAGGATGTGCCACAGCAATGCCAGCAGCAACAGCCTGCCGGCACCATGGCCGAGCAGGATGGCGCGACGACTCATGTGGGGTTCTCCTTGCAATTGGTTTTGGTATGGCGCGCCAACAATAACATAGCTGTGCGTCGGTTTCTAATCCTTCCCCGTCGTTATGTTCAGTTCCGCAGCATGGCGTGCTTGAAATTGGCATATAGTCCCCAATTTAACAAACATTAGCCCGATTTCGTTTGATTAAGGATGCCTACCATGCGCTTCGACAAACTCACCACCAAATTCCAGCAGGCGCTGGCCGATGCCCAGAGCCTGGCCGTGGGCGCCGACAACGCCTATATCGAGCCGCAGCATTTGCTGCTGGCGCTGCTCAACCAGGATGACGGCGGCACCGCCTCGCTCTTACAAAGAGCTGGGGTTAACCTGGTGCCGCTGAAGAACGGCTTGCAGCAGGCCATCAGCCGTTTGGCCAAGGTGGAAGGCACCGGCGGCGAGGTGACCATCGCACGCGACCTCAACAATCTGCTCAACGTCACCGACAAAGAGGCGCAAAAGCACGGCGACGCCTTCATTGCTTCGGAGATGTTTTTACTGGCGCTGGCCGAGGACAAAGGCGAAACCGGCCGCCTGCTGAAGGACAACGGCCTCAACCGCAAGGCGCTGGAACAGGCGATCCAGGCGGTGCGCGGCGGCGAGCATGTGCAGAATGCCGAGGCCGAAGGCAGCCGCGAGGCGCTGAAGAAATACACCCTGGACCTGACCGAACGCGCCCGCATGGGCAAGCTGGACCCGGTGATCGGCCGTGACGACGAAATCCGCCGTGCCATCCAGGTGCTGCAACGTCGCACCAAGAATAACCCGGTGCTGATCGGCGAACCCGGCGTCGGCAAGACCGCCATTGTCGAAGGGCTGGCGCAGCGCATCGTTAACGGCGAGGTGCCGGAAACGCTGAAGAACAAGAAAGTGCTGTCGCTGGACATGGCCGCCCTGCTGGCTGGCGCCAAGTACCGCGGCGAGTTCGAGGAGCGCCTCAAGACCGTGCTCAAGGAACTGGCGCAGGACGAAGGCCAGACCATCGTTTTTATCGACGAACTGCATACCATGGTCGGTGCGGGCAAGGCAGAAGGTGCCATGGACGCCGGCAACATGCTCAAGCCCGCGCTGGCGCGTGGCGAGCTGCATTGCGTCGGGGCTACGACGCTGGACGAATACCGTAAATACATCGAAAGGGATGCCGCGCTGGAGCGCCGCTTCCAGAAGGTGCTGGTGGATGAGCCGACGGTGGAAGCCACCATTGCCATCCTGCGCGGTTTGCAGGAAAAGTACGAGCTGCATCACGGCGTGGAGATCACCGACCCGGCCATCGTCGCCGCCGCCGAGTTGAGCCACCGCTACATCACCGACCGCTTCCTGCCGGACAAGGCCATCGACCTGATCGACGAAGCCGCGTCGCGTGTCAGGATGGAAATCGATTCCAAGCCGGAATCCATGGACAAGCTGGATCGCCGCCTGATCCAACTCAAGATCGAGCGCGAGGCGGTGAAGAAGGAAAAGGACGAGGCCAGCCGTAAGCGCTTCGGCCTGATCGAACAGGAAATCGCCGAGTTGTCGCGCGAATACGCTGACCTGGAAGAAATCTGGAAGGCGGAAAAGGCGCAGGTGCAAGGCTCCGCCCACATCATGGAAGAGATCGACCGCCTCAAGGCGCAGATGGTCGAGTTGCAACGCACCGGCCAGTACGACAAGATGGCCGAAATCCAGTACGGCAAGCTGCCGCAACTAGAGGCGCAGTTGAAGCAGGCCGAGGCCACCGCCGGCGTAGAGCAGAAACACCGGCTGCTACGCACCCAGGTTGGCGCCGAGGAAATCGCCGAAGTGGTTTCCCGCGCCACCGGCATCCCGGTGTCCAAGATGATGCAGGGCGAGCGCGACAAGCTGCTGCAGATGGAAGACAAGTTGCACGAGCGCGTGGTCGGCCAGGACGAAGCGGTGCGGCTGGTGGCCGACGCCATCCGCCGTTCGCGTTCCGGCCTCTCCGACCCCAACCGGCCCTACGGCTCCTTCCTGTTCCTCGGCCCCACCGGCGTGGGCAAGACCGAACTGTGCAAGGCGCTGGCCAACTTCATGTTCGACAGCGAGGAGCACCTGATCCGCATCGACATGAGCGAGTTCATGGAAAAGCACTCGGTCGCCCGCCTGATCGGCGCGCCTCCCGGCTATGTCGGCTATGAAGAAGGCGGCTACCTGACCGAGGCGGTGCGCCGCAAGCCCTATTCCGTCATCCTGCTGGACGAGGTGGAAAAGGCACACCCGGACGTGTTCAACGTGCTGCTGCAAGTGCTGGACGACGGCCGCATGACCGATGGCCAGGGCCGCACCGTGGACTTCAAGAACACCGTCATCATCATGACCTCCAACCTCGGCAGCCAGATGATCCAGCAGATGTCCGGTGACGACTACCAGGTCATCAAGCTGGCGGTGATGGGCGAGGTCAAGAGCTACTTCCGCCCGGAATTCATCAACCGCATCGACGAGGTGGTGGTGTTCCACGCCTTGGGCGAAGCGCAGGTGAAATCCATCGCCGGCATCCAGCTGCAAAACCTGTCCAAGCGCCTCAAGGCCATGGAGATGGAACTAACGGTGACCGAGGCCGCCTTGGCCGAGATCGCCAACGCCGGCTTCGACCCAGTCTATGGCGCAAGGCCGTTGAAACGCGCCATCCAAGGCGAGATCGAAAACCCGCTGGCCAAGGAAATCCTGGCCGGGCATTTCGCTGCCAAGGATACGGTCAAGGTTGACTTCAGGGGAGGTCGGATGGTGTTTGATAAAGGATGATTCTTGCCTGATCCAAGCCGGCCAAGTGCCGGCTTTTTTATGGACAGAATTGATGGTATTCTGTCCATATTTTGTGGGGGATAAAACATGCGTACTGTGGGGATTTTTGAAGCCAAGGCCCAGCTTTCGCAACTGGTGCAGGCGGTGGAAGATGGCGAGGAAGTTACGCTGACCCGTCATGGCAAGCCCGTGGCGCGGCTGGTGTCTTCCAGAGAAAATAAGGATGTCTGGTCTGCCGCTGATTGGGCTGGCGAGTTGCGCACCTATCGCCATGAGCGGGATCGCGGCGCCGCGCCAGGAACTACCCTCCCCGAACTGATTGCCTCGGGACGTCGTTAACCATGGCGTCACTGCTGGTGGTGGATTGCTCCGCAGTGATCCCCTGGTTTCTCGAAGACGAGGCCAACGCATGGAGTGAGCGTCTACTGAGTGGACTTTCCGCATATTCGTTGCAAGTGCCGGCATTGTGGCATCTGGAATTTCCCAATGTTTTGCTTACGGCTGAACGACGCGGCAGAATCAGTGCCGATACCCGGCAGGGGCTGCTTGCCCGGTCTGTGCGGCTCCCCGTCACCACCGATACTCATGTGGTTTCTCTGGTTGAAATATCCCGTCTGGCTACCGAATTTGACCTGACCACCTATGACGCAGCTTATCTGGAATTGGCGAAACGGCTTGCTTGCCCGCTGGCAACGCAGGATAAAGCCCTAATCCAGGCAGCGGCAAAGTGCGGAATTACGGTAAACGCGCCGTAACCCGTTCATGAGTGATGCCGGCGAGTCAGATGCGTGGCGATGACTACGGTCTGGACGAATGGTTGCGTGATGCAGAGAGGTCATGAAGCCCAACATTCATGGTGAATGTTGGGCTTCGTTTTACTCTATCTTCCTTGATGGGGAAGTGGGTTTATTTCTTGGTGCAGCAGGAGCAGGTGTCTATGCCGAAGATGGAATAAACCGGGCAATTGCCGATGGCGCCAGTTACGATCGGCACAATACCAATCCACGCCCATACCGGACCGCCCTTCAGTGCCCAGATGACCAGTCCCAAGCCGACGATGATGCGTAACACACGTTCGATACTGCCGATATTTTTCTTCATGGCCGTACTCTCCTCGGTAGTGATGAAAGGTGAGCTATTAGACCATGTTTTGAGGTGATTGGGGCGTCATTACCAGCGAGGTTATTTGGAAGTTTCCTGCTTATAGTCGTCGTAGCTGGTGTTAGTCTTTTCCATACAATTGTCGCTGCTTACCTTGTCAGGCATGTTGCGGCATTGCGTGCGTTGGTATTCCTGGCCCGTGTTGTAGAGTTGCTCGGATGTGCAGCCGGCAAGCAAGCCGATTACGGCAATTGTGAGTTGGCAATGCTTCATCGCGGGGTTCCGGGGCGTGACAGGTTTGGCATTTGTACCATAAACCGTTTGTTTTGTTATGACCGGGTAGGTGGGGCTTGATGGGTGGAATGCCATCATCTCGCCGTCATTCCGGGCTTGACCCGGAATCCAGAGTTGTAGGGTGCGGCATCCGCACCCAATGGTGCGCGAAACGCACCCTAGCTTGCTGCTGCGGAACTCGCACAATGCGCGCCGAAATCCCCCACCCCGCCTGTGCTGCTCGGCGCGACAGCAGGGGAGATGGGTGGTGATTTACCTTGGGTAGGGCGTCAATAAGCGCAGCGCATTGCGCCAGATGAAGCCAAAACATATGGCGCAATGCTTTTCAGTTATTGCGCCCGCGGGTTGATTTTCGTAGGGCGGAAACCCCACAGGGGTGTTCCGCCATTGATTGGATGTTAAAGCCGTGCGGCGGAACCGCGTTGCGTTCCGCCCTACGGGGTATACCCAGTTTATTTGTTTGGCTTTAGTTTATCAGCCTGGAGTTTTTGTATTGTTTCAAGGCGTTTGAGAACAGTTTGAAAATCGCTAAGCGCGTACTCAACATCGGTGATATTGATTTCCGTAAAATCTTTTTTGTATTGCTCCGGATCGTGAGCATATTGCTCGTAAATGTTTGGATTTGGAGTATTTCCATTCACGGCACTCCATAGCCTGTCATATCTTGCCTTGAGTTCATCAAGGTGGCGACGCAGTTCTGACTTTCTGATAATGGCCATTATTATTCCTTGAAGATTGTATTGTTACTTATGTGCTTCACGTACGCGAAATACATTCCACCTTTCACCGAAAACTCACTGAAAAAAATCCTTCACCTTCTCCATCCACGACTTCGCCCTTGGACTATGCTTCTGCGCGTCCTGCTGGTTGATTTCTTCCATTTCACGCAGCAGTTCTTTTTGCCGTTCGGTGAGTTTGACCGGGGTTTCCACCACCACGTGGCAGATGAGGTCGCCGTGTTCGCTGGAGCGTAGCGGTTTGATGCCTTTGCCGCGCAGGCGGAATTTGGCGCCGGTCTGGGTTTCCGGGGGGATGCGCATTTTAGCGTGGCCGTCCAGCGTCGGGATTTCGATTTCGCCGCCGAGAGCGGCGGTGGTGAAGCTGATCGGCATTTCGCAGTGCAGGTCGCCGCCGTCGCGCTGGAAGATGGCGTGCGGCTTGAGGTGGATGACCACGTAGAGGTCGCCGGAGGGACCGCCGTTGACGCCGGCTTCGCCTTCGCCGGAGAGCCGGATGCGGTCGCCTTCGGCCACGCCGGCGGGAATCTTGACTGACAGCGTCTTGTGCTGCTTGATGCGGCCATCGCCGTGGCAGGTGGGGCAGGGATCCTTGACCATCTTGCCTGTCCCATGACATTTAGGGCAGGTCTGCTGGATGGAGAAGAAGCCTTGCTGCATGCGCACCTGGCCGTGGCCGCCGCAGGTAGTGCAGGTGACGGGCGAGGTGCCGGGGCGGGCACCGGAGCCGTGGCAGGTTTCGCACTCGGCCATGACCGGGATGCGGATTTTGGTTTCGCTGCCGCGCGCAGCATCTTCCAGCGTGATTTCCATGTTGTAGCGCAGGTCGGCGCCGCGGTAGACATTGGAGCGCTGGCGCGCGTTGCCGAAGATGTCGCCGAAGATGTCGCCGAAGGCGTCGGAGAAGTTTCCTGCGCCGCCGAAACCACCGCCGCCCATGCCGGCCTGCGGGTCAACCCCGGCATGGCCGTGCTGGTCGTAAGCTGCGCGCTTTTGCGCGTCGGACAGGATTTCGTAGGCTTCCTTAGCCTCCTTGAAGTGATCCTCGGCCTTTGGATTATCCGGGTTGCGGTCAGGGTGGTGCTTCATGGCCAGCTTGCGGTAGGCCTTCTTGATGTCTTCCTCGGAGGCATCGCGGTTGATGCCGAGGGTTTCGTAGTAGTCTTTTTTGGCCATATTCAGGAGCTAGGGTCTAGGGATTAGGGGCTAGGGGTAAAAGCGGGGGCTAGGGACTAGGGGCTAGGAAAAACCAAACACACACTAGCCCCTAGCCCCCAGCCCCTAGTCCCTTATTTCTTCTCGTTTTTGACTTCCTCGAACTCGGCGTCCACCACTTCGGCGTCTACCGGCTTTTCGCCTTGTGGCTGGGCTTCCGCGCCGCCTACCGGCTGCTGCTGGGCGTAGATTTTTTCCGCCAGCTTGTGCGAGGCTTCCGACAGGGTGTTGGCCTTGGCTTCGATGGCTTCCTTGTCGTCGCCCTGGATGACGGTTTCCACCTCCTTGATGGCGGCTTCGATCGCCTCCTTCTCGCCGGCGTCCAGCTTGTCGCCGTGTTCGGTGAGCGACTTCTTGACGCTGTGCACCAAGCCGTCGGCGGTGTTGCGGGCATCCACCAGTTCGCGCAGCTTCTTGTCCTCGTCGGCGTGGGCGGCGGCATCTTCCTCCATGCGGCGGATTTCTTCTTCGCTCAAACCGGAACTGGCCTTGATGGTGATGTTGCTTTCCTTGCCGGTAGCCTTGTCCTTGGCTGAGACATGCAGGATGCCGTTAGCGTCGATATTGAACGCCACCTCGATCTGCGGCATGCCACGGGGGGACGGCGGGATGTCGGTGAGGTTGAATTGGCCCAGGCTCTTGTTGCCGCTGGCCACTTCGCGCTCGCCTTGCAGCACGTGGATGGTCACGGCGCTCTGGTTGTCGTCGGCGGTGGAGAACACCTGGCTGGCCTTGGTCGGGATGGTGGTGTTCTTCTGGATCAGCTTGGTCATCACGCCGCCCAGGGTTTCGATGCCGAGCGACAGCGGGGTCACGTCCAGCAACAACACGTCCTTCACTTCGCCTTGCAGCACGCCGCCCTGGATGCAGGCGCCGACGGCCACGGCTTCGTCCGGGTTGACGTCCTTGCGCGGCTCCTTGCCGAAGAAGGCTTGCACCTTTTCCTGCACCTTGGGCATGCGGGTCTGGCCGCCGACCAGGATCACATCCTGAATGTCGGATAGCTTGACGCCGGCATCCTTGAGTGCCAGTTCGCACGGCTTGATGGTGCGTTCGATCAGGTCTTCCACCAGGCTTTCGAACTTGGCGCGGGTGATCTTGACCACCAAGTGTTTCGGGCCAGTCGCATCAGCGGTAATGTAAGGCAGGTTGACGTCGGTCTGCTGCGCCGAAGACAGCTCGATCTTGGCCTTTTCCGCAGCTTCCTTCAGGCGCTGCTTGGCCAACAGGTCGTTGCGCAGGTCAAGACCGCCGTTGTCCTTCTTGAACTCGTCGGCCAGGTAATCGATCAGGCGGTTGTCGAAGTCTTCGCCGCCGAGGAAGGTGTCGCCGTTGGTGGACAGCACTTCGAATTGGTGCTCGCCGTCGATTTCGGCGATTTCGATGATGGAGATGTCGAAGGTGCCGCCGCCGAGGTCATACACCGCGATCTTGCGGTCGCCTTCCTGCTTGTCCATGCCGAACGCCAACGCGGCCGCGGTCGGCTCGTTGATGATGCGCTTGACGTCCAGGCCGGCGATGCGGCCGGCGTCCTTGGTGGCTTGGCGCTGGCTGTCGTTGAAGTAGGCCGGCACGGTGATGACGGCCTCGGTGACTTCTTCACCCAGGTAATCCTCGGCGGTCTTCTTCATCTTGCGCAGCACTTCGGCGGAGATTTGCGGCGGCGCCATCTTCTTGCCATGCACTTCCACCCAGGCATCGCCGTTGTCGGCCTTGACGATGGAGTAGGGCATCAGGCCGATGTCCTTTTGCACTTCCTTTTCCTCGAAACGGCGGCCGATCAGCCGCTTCACCGCGTACAGCGTGTTCTTGGGGTTGGTGACCGCCTGGCGCTTGGCGGGAGCCCCAGCCAGGACTTCGCCGTCATCCTGATAAGCGATGATGGACGGGGTGGTGCGGGTACCTTCGGCGTTCTCGATCACGCGCGGCTTACCGCCTTCCATGACGGCTACGCAGGAGTTGGTGGTACCCAGGTCAATACCGATGATTTTTCCCATTGTGTTTTTCCTTTAAAAATAACTTTTAAAAAATTCGGAAATCCGATGTCCCTAAAGTGGGGATGGGGCTGTTAATTTCAAGCCTTGGGTTTTGCCGGTGTTTTTTTAGTCTCGGGGCTTCGCCACCATGACCAACGCCGGGCGCAACACGCGCTCATGCAGGGTGTAGCCCTTTTGCAGCACCTGCACCACGGTGTTGGGTTCGGCGTCGGCTTCCACCAGGCTGATGGCCTGGTGCTTGTGCGGATCGAACTTCTCGCCGGCCGGATGCACTTCGGTAATGTTGAATTTCTCGAACACGCTGGCCAGTTGCTTGAGCGTCAGTTCGACCCCGTCCTTGTAGCCGGCGACATCGGTGGTTTCCACCGCCAGCGCGGCTTCCAGGCTGTCCTTGACTGCCAGCAGTTCGCCAGAGAATTTTTCCAGCGCGAACTTGCGCGCCTTGTCGGTATCCTCATGCGCGCGGCGGCGGATATTCTCGCCTTCGGCCTTGGCGTACATCCAGGCGTCGTAATGTTCCTGCGCCTTGCGCTCAGCCTCTTGCAGCAGCTCCTCCAGGCTGGGCATGGTTTCGGTTTCGTGCTGGGTGGGCTGGCCTTCCGCGGCTTCCGACTGTTGGCTTGGTGGTTGTTGCGACATAGAATTCCCTCGATTGGTTTTCGATAAACGTTTAAATAGGGATGATCTGGAAAAAAACAAGAGGCGCTGCTAAATCTTCAAGGCATCGAGCACGGCGGCAGGATCGGGAACCTGTCCTACCCCCCCCAGATTGACGGCGCGACCTAGCCCGGCACAGACGCCGGTCAGCGCAGGGTCGGTGTCGGTGTAAATGGCGACGGTCGGCACGCCGAGCGCCACCGCCAGATGTACCAGCCCGGTATCTACGCCAACGGCGGCCTTTGCCCCGGTGAGCACCGAAGCCAGTTGTGCCAGCCCCATGTGCGGCAGCACCACGGCCTGCGGCACGGCGGCGGCGATGGCCAGTGCACGCTGGTGCTCGCTTGCGCTGCCCCATGGCAGTAGCAGGCGCACTCCCCGTGCTGAAAGCTGCTGGCCCAGCGCTGTCCAGTGTTCAAGCGGCCACAGCTTGGAGGCGCGGCTGGTAGCGTGCAGGCCGACGACGTAGGGCGACGGCAATTGCATGTCCGGCAGCGCTGGCGCCGCAATTCCATAGTCGGCCGGCGTGTCCGGTATGGCATAGCCCAGCGCCAGTGCCGCCATCTGGCGGTTGCGGGTAACGGCGTGCTGGCCGCGCGGCACGGCATATTTTTGCTGGTAGAACAGGGCAGCCAGCGGCTCGCGCGCCGAGACAGCATCCTGTCCATGCCGCACGCCGTGCGACTGACTGGCGATGAGCGCGCTTTTCAGCAACCCCTGTGTATCGAGAACGAGATCGTATTGCCGCTCGCGTAGTCGCCGGCGCGCCGCCATGATTTCGCGCCAGCTAGACGGCGCCCACCAGCGCCGCCGCCAGCGCCGCATCGCCACCGGGATCACTGCATCCACCGCTGGGTGCAGCGCTGGAATGTCGGCAAAACTATCCTCCACCACCCAGTCGAAGCGCATGTCCGGGTAGTGCGCATGGATGTCGGCGAGGATGGGCAGGTTATGGATGACGTCGCCCAGGGACGAGGTCTTGACGATGAGCGTGCGCGGCATGGTGTGCATTTTCGCATACAATTCAGGCTTTACCCGCTTCCGGCTCCTTACGTGAAATTTGCCTTCGTCATTTTCAAGTATTTTCCCTACGGCGGCGTGCAGCGCGATATGTTGCGCTATGCTTATGCCTGCGCGCGGCGCGGACACCAAGTGACCCTGTACGCTGGCGAATGGGAAGGGGATCGCCCGGAGGCGGGCATCGAGGTGGAGGTGCTGCCGCCATCCGGCTGGCTCAACCACCGGCAGCGGCGCGACTTCATCCACCAGGTAACGGCGCGGCTACAGCAAAATCTGCCTGACCTGGTGCTGGGATTCAACCGCATGCCGGGACTGGATGCCTGGTTTGCCGCCGATCCCTGCTACGAAGAGCGCGCCCGCAGCCAGCGCAAGTGGTTCTACCGACTAGGCGGACGCTACCGCTTCTTTGCCCATTGCGAGCGGGAAGTCATGCATGCCGATGGCCATTGCCGCATCCTGCTGCTTTCCCCGCGCGAAAAGGCCATCTACCAGAAATGGTACGACACACCGGACAGCCGTTTTGTCCAGCTGCCGCCCAGCATCACCTGGCAGGCTTTCGACGGGCTAACTACCGCCGAGGCGCGTCGCGCCTTGCGCGCCGAGTTCGGCTTTGGCGACGACGAGCTGCTGCTGTTGCTGGTCGGCTCGGCCTTCAAGCGCAAAGGGCTGGACCGTGCCATCGCCGGCCTGGCCGCACTGCCCGCCGCGCTGCGCGACAAAACCCGATTGCTGGCTGTTGGCCAGGACGACCCCAAAGACATGCTGGAACTGGTGCATAAGCTGGGCGTGGCCGACCGGGTCGTTATCACGCGCGGGCGCAACGACGTGCCGCGCCTGATGAAGGGCGCCGATGTGCTGGTGCATCCGGCGCGGGTGGAACTGGCCGGCAACGTCCTGATCGAGGCGCTGGCCGCTGGCCTGCCGGTGCTGGCGAGCGCGGAGTGCGGCTACGCCATGCACATTGCCCAAGCCGGCGCCGGCTTCATCACCGCCACGCCATTTAATCAACAAGACTTCAACCGCTGTCTTGAAGAGTTGCTGGCTGCGCCGACACGTGAAACCTGGGCACTGGCTGCACAGGCGTATGCTGGAAAAATCCGTCGTGATGCGCCAGAGGGCTTCGAAGCCGACCTGCTGGAAACCCTGGCGCACGCCAAGGCGGCGCGGCCATGAGTTTCTTGCTCAAGTCCCAACTGTGGCTGGCCGAAGGCATCGCACAAGCACTGCCGCCGGGCGACGCCTTCGAGGCCGCGATGGCCTTGCGCGGCGAACTATTCCGCGACATGCCGGGCCGCAAAACCATGCGCGTGTGGTTGGGTGGCCGCGCCTATTTCATCAAGCAGCATTTCGGCGTGGGCTGGGTGGAAATCCTCAAGAACCTGGCTTCGGGAAAAATGCCCATTCTGGGCGCCGATACCGAATGGCAGGCGATCCATCGGCTGCATGCACTGGGCATCTCCACCATGACCGCAGTCGGCTTTGGCAGCCGCGGGTTGAACCCGGCGACCCGGCGCTCATTCCTGCTGACTGAAGACCTGGGTAACATCATTTCGCTGGAAGATTTTTGCCGCGACTGGGCAACCAACCCGCCGCCGTTGCATCTCAAGCGCCAGCTGCTCGCCGCCGTGGCGCATATTGCGCGCACCCTGCACGAAAACGGCCTCAATCACCGCGATTTCTACTTGTGCCATTTTTGCCTGGACGCCCAGCGGCTGGCGGCGGGGGAAGTCTGTCTCTATCTGCTGGATTTGCACCGTATGGGCATCCGCCGGCCGATCTCCCCGGCTGCGCGTATGAAGGATATGGCCGCGCTGTATTTCTCGGCCATGGACATCGGCTTGAGTATGCGTGATTGTCTGCGCTTCCTGCGGCTCTACCGTAGCCGCGCATTGCGCGAGGTTCTTGTTCGGGAGGCTGCGTTCTGGCAGCAAGTCAGCCAGCGCGCGGATATGCTTTACGTGAAATACCAGGAGCGCTTTGTTGGACTACCCAAAACCAAGCGCTAGGGCGCGCAAGTTTCATTGCCGCTGGTTGGGGCGGTGCCGCTTCTGACCTTGTAGCGGTGATAATTCCACAGGTATTGCTCCGGGCATTGCCTGACTTGTGACTCAATGGCGCCGTTCAGCCCGGCTACGGTGTCCACTGTTCCTGCCGGTAACGCGGCGAGGTGCAGGTGATAGCCGCGGCCGTAGGGCAGCCTTTCGCCGAAGGCCATGATGACGGTGGCACCAGTTTTCTGGGCGAGGCGGCTGACCAGGGTCATGGTGTAGGCTGGGCGTCCAAAAAATGGCGCCCATTCGCCTTCGCCCTTGGCCGGGATCTGGTCGGGCAGGATGCCGATGGCTTTCCCTTGTTTGAGCGCTTGCAGCAAATCGCGCACCCCGCGTGACGTAGTGGGGGCGAGCCTGACCAGGCCTCGCGTGCGCCCGCTGGCGATCAGCGGCATCAGCCAGGCTTGGCGCGGCGGGCGATAAAGCACGGTGATGGGGTGCTGCGCCGCGTAGTAGAGCGAGGTGATTTCAAAGCAGCCCAGATGCGGCGTGAGGAAGATAATGCCTTTGCCCGCCGCCAGTGCGGCCTCGACCTGCTCCCAGCCGTCGCAGCGGCGTATCCAGGTTAGCAGGGTGGCTTGATTCCGCTGCCAGATGGCAAAGGTTTCCAGCAAGGCTTTGCCGGCCTCGCCGATGCTGCGATACAAGGTATGGCGATAACTGGCCTGATCCGGGCATATGCCGCTGCGTTGCAGGTTTTCCCGCGCCAGGCGGGCGGGCTTGCGGGCCATAAAATACATGACCCAGCCGAGCGCGACGCCAAGCAGGTGGAGCAGCGGTAGTGGCAGCCTGGCCAGCAGCATGAACGTGCCGCGCAGTAATTTTGAAAACAGAATGGGCATGGCTACGGATTATAGCGGGCTAGGGCTGGACCGAATGTGAGCATTCTCGCATACAATATGCCCTCGTTATCGAAACCCTTGCCAATTCCGGCCCATAGCGAGTGCAAGGCGGGGAGCACTAAAATGGAGAGAATCTGCCTTGGCGCTGAAGTGTGTTTGAATCGTGGTGATGCAATTTTTTAGCAGATGCCGGCGCGGGGATAGGTAAAGATGCTGACGCCGGAAAAATTCCCCCTGACGCTGCCATTGCGCGGTGGCGGAGCGCTCGAACTTGCCGCCGTGGTGCGCTACCTGCCTGGCCGGCGCCTGGTGTGCCATGGTGCCTGGAACGGCCGGCCGGTGTATGCCAAGCTGTTTATCGGCGGCAAGGCCGGGCAGGATGCCGAACGGGATGCTTCCGGCGTGCGCGCCATGAGGGCGGCCGACATCGCCACGCCCGAACTGCTGTTCGACGGCGATCTCACCGATGGCAGCGGCCATGCGCTGGTGTTTGCCGAGGTCGTGGGCAGCAGCGCCGAAGAGGCTTGGCGCATGTTGGCGCATGATCCGGCGGCGCGGCTGGAGCTGATAACCCGGCTGGTGCAAACCGCGGCGGCGCACCATAGGGCAGGCCTGATCCAGCACGACATGTACCTGAAGAATTTTATCGTTACCAGCACGGATATTTATACCCTGGACGGCGACGGCATACGCTGCCATGCCGCCCCACTCGGCCGCCGGGAGGGATTGGGTAACCTGGCGTTGCTGCTTTCCAAGTTTCATGCCGAGGACGACGTCTGGCTGCCACAACTGCTGCAACACTATGCGGCCGCGCGCGCAATGGAATTGACGGCGGCTGAAGCGCAGGTGTTCCCATCACACGTGATGACGCACCGGCTGCGCGTGGTACGTGGCTATGCCGACCGCAAGGTGTTCCGCAACTGTAGCGGTGTCATCGTCGAGCGCGGCTGGAGCCACTTCACGGCCATCGCCCGGGCGCATGATAGCGAGGCGTTGCGCCGGTTATTGGCTGGTCTGGAGACGCGCCTGCGTGACCCGGATGTCAGGATGCTGAAGAACGGCAACACCTGTACCGTGCTGGCGCTGCCGCTGGATGGCCGTGAGGTGGTGGTCAAGCGCTACAATATCAAGAATTTCTGGCATGGTCTCGGCCGTGCCTGGCGGCCGTCGCGTGCCGCGGCGTCGTGGGCCAACGCACATCGGCTGCAGATTCTCGGCATTGCGACGGCGCAGCCGCTGGCGTTGCTGGAGCGCCGCTGGGGCTGGCTGCGGCGGCAGGCGTATTTTATCGCCGAACATGTGGATGCACCGGATGCGCTGGCGTTCTTCGCCGATGCTTCGGTGGCGGCGGAACGCAAACAGCAGGCGGCACAGGCTATTGCCCAGCTGTTGCATAAGCTGTGGCGCGTGGGGCTGGTGCATGGCGACATGAAGGCAAGCAATGTCCTGATCGGCGCCGACGACCAGCCGCTGCTGCTTGATCTGGATGCGCTGCATGAAGTGCGTTGCCCTTGGCGCCTGCGCCGTGGCCATGCGCGCGACTTGCGGCGCTGGATGGAGAACTGGCGGGCTGATCCGTTGACTGCCGGCATGATGCGGCAGGCGCTGCAACAGGTTTACCGGAACGAGGAAGGGCTGCTGGACGCGGCTATCGGCATGGGAAAAAGCGAGAACACATGATTATTCTGGGAATATCCGGCGCCGTGGGGCATGACCCCTCGGCCGCTATACTGGTGGACGGCAAACTCGTTGCCGCCGCTGAGGAAGAACGTTTCCTGCGCGACAAGCACGCCAAGGGCAAATTCCCCTACGAGGCCGTTAAATACTGCCTGAAGGAAGCCGGCATCAGACCGGAGCAGGTGGATGTGGTGGCTTTCCCTTACGCCGAAATCCCACTGACCACTGCTGCGCGCTGGCACTACGCCATGCGCCACTGGTATGCACCGGATCGTGCGCTGGACGCGATTTTCAACGGCAACCGCCGCTTCCGCCGCAACAAGGCCAAGGCGCTGGAACTGATGCGCGAACTGGGCTTGATCAACGCCAAGTTCGTGTCGGTGGAGCACCATCTGGCCCATGCCAGCAGCGCCTATCACCTGAGCGGCTTCCAGGAAAAAACCGCCATTGTCGGCATCGATGGTAAGGGCGAGTACGCCACCACCTTCTTCGGCTACGGCGAAAACGGCAAGATTCACAAGATCAAGGAATTCTACGACCCCGATTCGCTGGGCGGGCTATACGGCGCCATGACCGAGTACCTCGGCTTTGAGATGCTGGATGGCGAGTTCAAGGTGATGGGTATGGCGCCCTACGGCGATCCGCACAAGTATGACCTGTCGCGGCTGATTGAATTCGATGGCAAGGACTTCCGCGTTAATACCAAGCTGGTCAACGTGGTCGGCCTGCGCCGCTACAAGCAGAACGGCAAGGGCTTTTACTTCAGCCCGGCGCTGGTGGAATGGCTGGGCCCCAAGCGCGACGGCGACGAGATCGACCACCCCTACATCCATTACGCCGCGGCGGTGCAGCAACTGTTGGAAGACGTGGCGCTCAAGCTGATTGAGCATTACCTCGGCGACATCATCCGCGAAACCGGCCGCATTGCCATGGCCGGCGGCGTGGCGCTCAACGTCAAACTCAACCAGCGCATCATTGCCTTGCAGGGGGTGAAGGAGCTATTCGTGCAGCCAGCTTCCGGCGACGCCGGTACCGCACTGGGCGCAGCGACGTTTGTGGTCGCCGAAATGGGTGACAAGGTGGAACCGATGAAGCATGCCTATCTCGGCCCGTCGTTCACTACCGAGGAGTGCATTGCCGCCTGCGAAGCCCACCCCGCCAAGCCGCAGTGGCAGCGCATCGCAGATGCCTCGGTGACCGGTGCGGAATTGCTGGCCAACGGCAATCCGCTGGCCTGGTTCCAGGGTCGCATGGAGTTCGGCCCACGCGCGCTGGGCGGCCGCAGTATCCTGGGCGACCCCAGTCATCCCGGCGTGGCCGACCGCATCAACGCGCAGATCAAGTTCCGCGAACGCTGGCGGCCATTTTGCCCGTCCATGCTGGATCGCGCGGCGGCGGACATTCTCGGCACCGCCCATCCGGCGCCCTACATGACCTTCACTTTCAACGTGGCCGAGCACTGGAAAGCACGCATCCCGGAAGTGGTGCATGAAGACGGCACCGCGCGTGCCCAGGTGGTAAGTACGGATACCAACCCGCGCTACTACCGGCTGATCGAGGAACTGGAACAACGGCGCGGCATCCCGGTGGTACTCAATACCTCGCTCAACCGCCGCGGCGAACCGATGATCTGCAGCCCGGCCGACGCCCTCAACATGTTCTTCGGCTCGGACTTGGAGTACCTGATCATGGAAGACGTGTTGGTAACGAAGAAGCCGGTCTGAAATTGCGATGGAGCGTGTCTACGACATTACGTGGTGCTCGATCTGCCCGCGCTCCTGGTATTTTGACCTATTGCTAACCCCCACTTTTTAATGCATCTACCCCAAACAACAAGGCTATTGAACCAGGCGCCAACCCCGTGACTCATCGCCAGATTTCCGCACTCATCGTCAACTACAACACCGGCAGCCACGCCGTGCAGTGCATCCACTCACTACTGGAACAGCAGGTGGATGGCCTGGAGATCGTCGTGGTGGACAACGCCAGCCGGGATGACAGCATCCCTCTGCTGCGTTCCACCTTCGGCGACCGCGTCACCTTGGTCGAAAGCCAGGAAAACCTTGGCTTCGGCCGCGCCAACAATCTGGCGGCCGCCATGGCGCAAGGGGATTTCCTGCTGCTTATTAACCCGGATACGCAATGGCTGGGGAGTGACGGACTGGGGACATTGGTCGCGTATCTGGAGAGCAACGAGTCGGTCGGCCTCGCCGGCCCTGAACTCCACGAACCGTCCAAGAATAAGTACGTGCTGCCGAGAAAGACCTACCCCTCGCAGCATCGCCTCAAATACACTGCCGGGCTGAAGGCGCTGCCCGGCAACATCGCCTGGGTGCTCGGCGCCTGCATGCTGTTCAAGGCGGATACTTTCCGCCAAATCGGCGGTTTTGATCCCGATTACTTTTTATACGGCGAAGACGCCGATATCTGCCTGCGCGTAAGAAAAGCGGGCTATGCCATCGGTTACTGCCCGGCGGCAAAAATTATCCACGTCGGTGGCGCCAGCGAAGCCGGAGCCGTGCCGCTGGAAAAATTCCTTAGGAAGAAAAGAGGCTTTTACCTGTTCTGCAACAAGCACTACGACGCCAGGGATGTCCGCCGTATCGCTCGTGCCGCCCGCGTCAGCGCCAGGTTGGGGCTGATGCATCTCGCCTTCAGGAGTTTCTTGGGGTTGGGAACAAGGCAGCAGCGCCAACAGCAAAAACAACGACTGCAAGCGGCCAGCATGGCTGCGGCAGAAGTGTTGCGGAACTGACATGCGCTGAGCGTGCTTTGCCGCCTGAACATGCATAAGCGTGTGGTATATTTGGCTTAATGCGGGATAAGTTTCGCTACTACCAAGGGTTGTTTAATTCTTCGTCGGAGATCGTTTCATGAATTTGCTTAAACGCAATCTACTTTTCATTACCTTGATAGCCGCTGCTGGCGCAGCCGTTGCAGCCGATACGGCCAATCCGGCAGCTCCGGCCAAAGATACCAAGAAAAAACCGGCCGCCGCCCAGGCTGCCCCTCAAGCCGCTGCTCTGCCGACTGCACTTAATGGCGTCGCCCAAGCTGCCGCCAAGGCCGGCGTTACCAGTTGTGCGGCCAGGATCAACCAAGTGACCAATTTCCTCACTACCGGCAGCCAGAGCCGCGCAGTGGCTTTTATCTCACCGACCAATCCCAACCAGTCCGTCGTCTCCTACTCGCTGGAAGTGCAAACCAGCGCTGCCAACAGCTACGCCAGCGCCACCTTCGCCCCGGTAGGGCCGGATGGCTGCGGCGCCACCTACGAGGCGGTCACCTACTGGAACAATACCTGCGAAGACGTCGCTAACAGAGGCTTTGCCGGTACCCGGCGTACCGGCCCTATCCAGCAGAATATCCAAATTCTGGAAGGCACCGGTACCATGCGTGTATTCCTCATCCCTGCCGGCCAAGGCTGTGTTTCCATCAAGAAGGAAGTGGTGATGTAATTCCATGCGACTAGTCTGAATACGCCTGGGGGTGTGCTGCACCCGCATGTTTGTGTTTCTTTAGGTAGTGGTTTCGACTAAACTGCACCGCTTGTTTTCTGCTGGCTTTCCATGATTCCTAAATCCTCATCCCTGCCGGAACTTGATGCCGTGCTCGGCGGTTTCCGCCGCGTGTTTGTGCGTGTCGGCGTGCTCAGCCTGGTGATCAACCTGCTGATGCTGGCGCCTTCGCTGTACATGCTGCAAGTGTATGACCGCGTGCTGACCAGCCGCAACGACGTCACCCTGATCATGCTCACCGTCATCATCCTTGGCCTTTATGGGCTGATGGGGCTGCTGGAGTGGGTGCGTTCGCATATCCTGATACGCCTCGGCACGCGGCTGGATACCGAACTCAACCTGCGTGTGTTCGGCGCTTCGTTCCAGCGCGGCTTGCGGCGCCAAGGCGGCAGCCCGGCACAGGCCTTGCAGGATTTGACCACGTTGCGCCAGTTCGTCGCCGGCAACGGCACTTTTGCCTTTTTCGATGCGCCGTGGGCGCCAATCTACCTGCTGGTCATCACCCTGGTGCATCCGTGGCTGGGGCTGTTCTCGCTGGTGGGCATGCTGGTGTTGACCGGGCTGGCGCTGGCCAACGAATGGGCCACCCACAAGCCGCTGGAAGAGGCGGGCAAGCAATCCATGGGCGCACAACTGTACGCTGCCAACAGCCTACGCAATGCCGAGGCGATTGAGGCCATGGGCATGCTGCCGGATTTGCAAAAGCGCTGGCTGGAACGGCAGCACCGTTTCCTTGCCCTGCAATCGCTGGCCAGCGAGCGCGGCTCCAATATCTCCAGCATCACCAAGGCGGTGCGTATTACTTTCCAGTCGCTGATCCTGGGCTTGGGGGCGTTTTTGGCCATTCGTGGCGAAATCACGCCCGGCAGCATGATTGCCGCCTCCATCCTGATGGGGCGCGCGTTGGCGCCAGTGGAGCTGCTGATCGGCGTATGGAAGCAGTGGCTGGCCGCGCAATCCGCCTATGGTCGGCTCAAGAAGCTGCTGTACGATTTCCCCGCCCGCCCGCCGGCGATGCCGTTGCCGGCGCCGCTCGGCCATCTTGATCTGGAAAACGTCACCGCGGTGCCGCCGGGCTCCACCACGCCGGTACTGCGTGGGTTGGCGCTACGCATCCGCGCCGGCGATGCCGTCGGCGTCATCGGCCCCAGTGCCGCCGGCAAATCCAGTCTGGCGCGGCTGCTGGTCGGTGTGTGGCCACCCGCCGCCGGCCATGTGCGGCTGGACGGCGCCGACATCAGCAGCTGGGATAAGCGCGAACTGGGACCCCATATTGGCTACCTGCCGCAAGGGGTGGAGCTATTCGATGGCACCATTGCCGAAAATATCGCTCGCTTTGGCGAGGAAAACAGCGAGAGTATCGTGGCGGCGGCCAAAATGGCCGGTGTGCACGACATGATCCTGCACCTGCCGCAAGGCTATAACAGCCAGGCCGGGGTGGATGGCGCGGCGCTGTCGGCCGGGCAGCGCCAGCGCGTGGCGCTGGCACGGGCGCTGTACGGTGAGCCCAAATTGGTGGTGCTGGACGAACCCAATTCCAACCTCGACGAGGCCGGCGAGATGGCGCTGGCGCAAGCCATACAAACGCTCAAGCAGCGCGGGGTGACGGTGGTGGTGATCACCCACCGCAGCAATATCCTGGCGGTAGTGGACAAGCTGATTTGCCTGCAGGAAGGTGCGTTGGCCGCCTACGGCCCGCGCGACCAGGTGCTGGAGCACTTGCGCAACCCCAAAGGAAATCCGCAGCCGCAGAGTGGCCACCCGGCGCTGGCTGGCGCGGGGTGAAGTTATTTCTCCGTGGGAGGCCCGTCTCCGGGCCGAAAAGCCTTTCGCCAATCGCGGCGGGGACGCCGCTCCCACAATAGGCATGTAGGGTGGATTAAGCGCGGAGCGCGAATCCACCGGATCAAACGGTATTTTTTGGAAACCAATGAAACTTTCTGGACAAAACAATCCCGCCGCCAAGGCGGGCGAGGATAAAGCGGTCGCCGCCATTCTGGCTGGCGAGGCGGTAAAGCCGTCGAGCGAGACCCATTTCCACTGGCGCCTCGGATTGGTGGTGCTGGTGCTGGGGCTGGGTGGCTTTCTGCTGTGGGCGGCCACCGCGCCGTTGAGCCAGGGCGTGCCCACCAACGGCTTCATCAAGGTCGAGGGTAGCCGCAAGACCCTGCAGCACCTCAAGGGCGGCATCGTGGACAAAATTCTGGTGCAGGAAGGCGACGTGGTCAAAGCCGGCCAGCCGCTTGTCATCCTTAACGATACCCAGCTCAAATCGGAACAGGGTGCACTGGAAAGCCAGCTCATTAGCCTGCGGGCGATGGAGGCGCGGTTGACCGCTGAGCGTGAAGGCCGCGCCGAGGTGCGCTACCCGGAATTCCTGCTCAAGCGCGCGGGCAATCCCCATGCGGCTCAAGCCATGCGCGAACAATCGCTGTTGTTTCGTACCCGTGTTGACGGCATCCAGGGCGAGGAGCTGATTGCCAACGAGATGGTCGCTGGGCTGGAGCTGCAGATTGAGGGGATGACCGCCCAGGATCAGTCCAGCCAACAGCAGATCAAGCTGTTTACCGAGGAGCTGGATACGTTGCGTCCGCTCTACGAACAAGGATTCGTGCCGCGTAACCGTATGTTCGAGCTGGAGCGCTCTATTGCCTACCTGGGCGGTCAGCGTAGCGAGAACCTGACCAACATTGGCCGCGCCAAGCGCCAGATTGCCGAAACCCGTCTCAAGCTCACGCAAACCAAGTCGGATTACAAAAAGGAAGTGGAAACCCAGCTCACCGATGTACAGCGCCAAGCTGCCGATCTCGATCAAAAGCTGGCAGGCATCGAGGACGATTTGCGCCGGGTAGTGATGCGTGCTTCCGACGATGGCGTGGTGGTGGATCTGGCGCTGCATACCGTGGGTGGCGTCGTCACGCCGGGGCAAAAATTGATGGATCTGGTACCGACCAATGACGCGTTGCTGGTCGAGGTGCAGATTCCTACCCATTTAATTGATAGCGTGCATGTTGGTCTCGATGCCGACGTCACCTTTACCGCGCTGGATCGCGCCGTCATCCCCACCGTGCCGGGCAAGTTGACGTATGTCTCCGCCGACCGGCTTACTGAGCCTAACAAGCCGGAGATTTCCTACTTTATCGGGCGTGTGGTGGTGACGCCGGCAGGCATGGCCAAGCTCGGCAAGCACGATTTGCAACCCGGCATGCCGGCCGAAGTCGTCATCAAGACCGGCCAGCGCACCATGCTGGAATACCTGCTCAGACCGTTACTGGTGCGGGTAAAGTCCGCCTTCACCGAACGCTAGCGCAGCCAAGCCCCTCGCCCGCGAGCGGGAGAGGGGTTGGGGTGAGGGTGTATTTGAAAATGATTAAGCAGGGTAGGGTGGACAGGTTTTATCTGCCCACGCGGGTCAACGTGAGTTTGCTTCAGGAGCTATGAAAATTACTGAAACTTTAGCCTGGCTTAAGTACTTGCGAGCACTGCTGTTCGTACTACTATTGTCGCCACTCACCGCCTCCGCCGGGTTGTATGAGCTGTTCCTGCGCGCGCAGCAGAATGACAGCGCCTACGCCGCCGCGCGCGCCACTTACGAAGGCGACCAGGAATACCACGCCATTGGCCGCTCCTATCTGTTACCCAGCCTCACACTCCACTCCGAAGCGACGAGTGAGCACACGGAACGCCAGGGGACCACAGTGGCCAATCAGCCCACGCTGCCCAGCCAGACCTATAGTTTCAACCCGCAGTCGGCCAGCCTGCACCTGAATCAGCCGCTGCTGGACTTTTCCTTGCTGGCCAGCCGCGACGAAGCCTACGCCCGTGCCGATTTGGGCGAAATGACCTTCGCCGGCGAGCAGCTTTCCCTCGTGCTACGGGTGGCGCAAGCCTGGTTTGATTACCTGCTGGCGCAGGACGGCGTGGATTTGGCGCGTGCGCAGAAAGAGGCCTACATTGGCCAGCAGGAACAAGCCGAACATCTCTACAAGGGTGGCATGGGCACCCGCACCGACGTCGAGGAGTCGCGGGCGCGCGTGGAGCTGGCGCAATCTCAGGAGTTGGTTGCCACCAACGCGCTGGCGGTCAAGAAACGCGAGCTGGAAAAAATCATCGGCCCCGGCGTGCCGCCCGCAGTGAGCGTTTCTGCCGTGCAGCTGGTAGCGCCGGACCCGGACGACGTTTCCCAATGGGCGGAAACCGCGCGTGAACACAATATCAAGGTGCTGGCGCAGCGCGTCAACCTGCGTATCGCCAGCGCCCAGGCCGACCACGCCCAAGCTGGTAATTACCCCAACCTGTCCCTGGTGGGTGATTACACCACGGCGCATGAGCCGGATTTTTATACCGACCACCAGCAGACCGCCCTGATTGGCCTCAGGATGGATTTGCCGGTGTATCAGGGCGGCCGTCTCACCGCGCAATCGCGCCAGGCCGCTGCCTACCGAGAAAAAGCGCGTGACGACGTAGATACCAGCATGCGCGACGCCGAAATCAAGACCACCGAAGCCTTCCTCGGCATCTCCAACGGCATCCGCCAGATCCACGCTATGGAACAAGCGGTCAAATCCGCCGAAATCACCGTGGAAGGCATGGAGGCCGGACAAAAAGCCGGCCTACGCACCAACACCGACGTGCTCAATGCCCAGCAGCAGCTCTACACCAGCCGCTACAACCTGCAAAAGGAGCGCTACAACTACCTCATCAGCCGGGTGCAACTGCGCGCCGCCATCGGCGCCCTCAATGGTGAGGATTTGCAAATCCTGGATGGCATGATCGGACGGTAGCCCGAGCGCCCTTGCCACAAAGAAATTTCACATATCCATATAATCAAATCTTCTCAAAATCGCAGTTGCAAAGCCCATGAAAACCTTGTTATGCTGCGGTTCGATTAAATTGCTCTTTCCCTGCTATGTCGGGAGGGTGCCCGTAGTCAAAATTCCGCCGTGCGAAAACCTGATCCGGCTTAATGATTAAAGATGAATTTTAAGGAGAACACATGTCTAGCGTAACCAAAATTGGTAATTTCTCGGGAGCACTTGAAGATACTGGTTTCGGACTTTCATTCAACACGATGAAAGGCAAGATGGTTCTATCGGCGGACGCCTCTTTTTATCAAATCAAGGCGCCGGCGGCAGGGAATGTTTCCCTGTATTACATGGTTGGGGCAACCAAGACCTTTTTTACGAATACGGACTTTACGACAGGCGTTTATTTAAAAAGCGACGGCCTGTATATTGGCGCTACTAAAGTAGTTAGCGCATCTGCCAGCGCCACCAGCTTTTATTGGCAAGCGACCAATGATTTTAGCGGATCAATGACCGATGCGTTCGAGGTGGCTGCGGTAACATCGGGCGGGGTTGCTTCGTCTTTTGTTTCTGCTTCCGTCGTTGTCACGGCGATCAACGATGCTCCTCTTGGCGGCAATGGTTCGGTGACCTTTAACGAAGGCAGTGTTTACCAGTTCAAGGCTGCGGACTTCCCGGTTAATGATACCAAAGACATTTCCGGCTCCCTGCCTAGTGGCAACGGTTTCCAAGGGATTTACATTACCTCGTTGCCCAGCGTAGGCAGCCTTACCCTGAGCGGCGCGGCGGTAAAAGTAGGGGATTATATTGATGTCAGCGTGATTGGCTCCTTGGTGTTTACGCCGGTGAACACGGACGCCCATGCTGATAGCTATGCCTCGTTTGGATTCAAGGTCAGGGATAATGGCGGCACCCTCAATGGCGGCGTGGATACCGCGGCCACTGCCAGTACGTTGACCATCAACGTCAACTCGGTCAACGACGCACCTTCCGGGGCTGATCATGCGGTCACGATTGACGAGGACACCACTTACACGTTCCAGTCCTCCGATTTTGCCTTAAGCGATACCCACGATAGTCCGGCCAACCTCTTGCATGCGGTCAAGATTACCAGCGTGCCGGCTGGCGGTACGCTGCATCTGGTGAATGGGTCAACATCAACCCCGGTGAATACGGGTGATTTTGTCAGCGCCGCCGATATCGCCGCTGGCTATCTGGTGTATACGCCAGCGCAGGACGCCAACGGTAATGGCTATGGCACCTTTACCTTCCAGGTGCAGGATGATGGCGGTACTGCCAACGGCGGGGTCAATCTCGATCCGCTAGCCAAGACCTTTACCATCAACGTCACCCCGGTTAATGACCCGCCGGTCAACACCGTGCCAAGCGCGCAAACGGTGAACGAAGATACCGCCCTTTCCATCAGCGGCGTTAGCGTCAATGATGTGGACGGCAACCTGACCAGCACCCAATTGAGCGTGGCGCATGGCGCCCTGAACGTCACCCTTAATGGCGCTACCATCAGCGCCGGTGCCAACGGCAGCGGTACGCTCACTCTGTCCGGCACCCAGGTGCAGATCAATGCGGCACTGGCTACCCTGAGCTATCAAGGCAACTCCAACTATAACGGTAGTGACACCCTGACCGTGCTATCCACCGACAGCAATGGCGCCACTGACAGCAACACCGTGGCGATCACGGTCAATCCGGTCAATGATGCGCCGGTGCTGGATGCCAGTTTGGTGCGCGAGGTAACGATTCCCGAGGACTCGGTGACGTCAGAAACTCCAGGTACTCCCATTTGGATGTTTAATTGGGGATATAGCCAAGCCGAAGGGAAGACAATTGCCGGGGCTACGGATGTGGACGTGCAGAATGCTCCCAATGGATATCAGTCACTCGGTATCGCCGTAACTGGAGTGGCCGGCGTGACGGGTGGCACGGTGGAATGGAGCGCGGATGGAGGAGCTACCTGGCATACAGATACTCCGGTCGCCGGTGAGGCGTTGCTGCTCGGTGGTGATGCCCTGTTGCGCTACACCCCGCCACTCAATGCCAATGGTGACCGTACCATTACTTTCCATACCTGGGATGGTACCGGCGGTTACAACACGGGTGACCATATTGCAGTCGCCAATATTGTGACTGGCGGTACTTCGCCATTCAGTGTCGCCACTGCCACCCATACCCTGCACATCACCCCGGTCAATGATGCCCCGGTAGCCGTTGCCGATAGCTACAACACTACTACCAACCTGACCCTGAACGTGGATGCTGCACATGGCGTGCTGGCTAATGACACTGACGTTGAGCATGATGGCCTGACTGCGGTGTTGGTGGGGAATGTTGCGCACGGCGCGCTCACGCTGAATGCCGACGGCAGCTTCGTTTACACCCCAACCGCCGGCTATTCCGGCAGCGATAGCTTTACCTACAAGGCCAATGACGGCCAGGCGGATGGCAATACCGTCACCGTCAATCTGGCTGTGGGGGTGGCAACCCCGGTGGTCACTGCGGTTTCTCACCCGGCACCCGGCTACTACAATGACACGGATGCATCGGTGGATCACACGCCCAACGTACTGGTGTTTAAAGTCACCTATGATGCTGTCGTTCACGTGCATACCGGTAGCGGAGCAAATACCCCAACCATAGACATCACCGTGGGTTCCACCGTATACCATGCCGCCTTTACTGGCTACGTCAATCCGGTGTCTTATACCGCTCCGGATGGTTCGACCAAAAATGCTTCGGATCAGTTGGTGTTCAAATACACCGTGCAGGCGGGCGATAACGATGCCGATGGCGTGGCAGTCAACGTTGGCGACATCACTCTCAACGGTGCCTCTATTACTGCCATCAGCGGTGGTAGCGATACCGGCGTCGTGGCGGATCCGACGCTCCACGGCATTTTCAACGCCGCCAACAGCGATGTGGTGGTGGATACCACGGCACCTGTTGTGCCTTCAACAGACCCTGACAGCCCGACGGTCATCAATCACGCACTGGCGGTCAGCGGCTTCCAGTTCCACGGCACCGGTGAAGTGGGCGCCACGGTCGTATTGTTTGATGGTGGCACGGGCGCTACAGCGGGCGCTTATAACCCTGACCCTAACAGCGGCAATGAAATCGGTACGGCAATCGTGCAGGCTGATGGTACATGGAGCATCACGATTCCGAGCCACCTGATTGATCCCAACAACGGTGTGCCGACGGACGGTTCCGAGGATGGCACTCACCACCTCGGTGCCTTCCAGACAGACAAGGCGGGCAATACCGGACCAACCGACTTCAGCACGTTGGTCATAGACACCCAGGTACCCAATGCCCCGCTCATCACCTCGGTAATAGACGACGATGGTGGCCCCGGAACGCACAATGCCTACACCGGTGATGTTGCCAATAACGGTTACACCAATGACACGACCCCTACCCTGAACGGTACGGCCGAAGCCAACGCCACCATCAAGATTTACAACGGCACCAGCTTTCTGGGTCAGACCACGGCGGATAAAAGTGGCGACTGGAGCTATACCACCAGTGCGCTGAGCAACGCGACCACTTACACCTTCCACACCGTGGCAGTGGACGCGGCTGGTAACGCCAGCAGCGCCTCCGGCACCCGTACCATCACTATAGACACTGATGTGCCCGCCAATGCTCCGGTGGTGACACAGGCCTATTCGATCATCAATCTGCAACTGGTGCAGAGTGGTTTCTCCACTGAAGGGCATGGCGCCGATCCCTATGCACGAGTGGTAATGTATGACGATGCCGACAATAACGAAACCTATACCCCGGGTGAAAAGGTTTTTGGTGATACGCAGGCAGATTCGTCTGGTGCCTGGACGATGCCAGTCGCGGCCTCCACCTTTCCGACCGATGGCAGTTGGGATGGCATCTATAATCTAAGGTGGTTGCAGCTTGATGCCGCGGCCAATGCGTCACCTTCGACTGATCCGCGCGTTACCCTGCTGGTGGATACGCAGGCGCCCACTGTGGGTATCAGCAGCACCATAGGCACCAACACCGGCCTGACTTCTACCATCACTTCCGGCGGCCTGACCAAGGACAACACCTTGACGTTGAGCGGTACTTACAGTGACGCTCATTTCACTACTGGTACTGTGACCATCAAGGACGGCACTACGGAATTGGGCAATGCCACGCTGGATGGATCTGGCGGCTGGACGTATACCACTGATGCCCTGGGTGATGGTGCGCACAGTTTTACCGCCACCGCTACCGATGACGCAGGTAATTCCATCGTCACCTCTGCTATCACGGCCACGCTGGACACCACGGCCGATGTCGGCCATAACCTGTCAGTCTCGCTGGCTGACAGCCTGATCAACAGTGACGAGCAGAGCGCGGTGGCCTATACCATCACTGGATTGGATGCTGACGCTACCGCTACTGTGACCTTTACCGACCACCTCGGCGGCCACGTCAATGGCAGCGCTGGCACGGCTGACCTGAGTGCGCTGGCGGATGGCGCCATTACGGTCAGCATCAGCGCCGCCGACGTCGCCGGTAATACTGCCAGCGGTACGGGCGCCAGCCTCACGCTGGATACCACCCCTCCTGACGCACCGACATCGCTTGGTCTGCTGGCCTCCAGCGATTCCGGCGCCAGTAACACCGACGACCTCACTAACGTTGCGTTGCCAACCTTGCGCGTGAGCTTCCTGCATGATGGCAGCGCGACAGCGGCCAAGGCGGGCGACACCGTCAATGTGTTTGACTCCAGCAACGCTGGCGCGGTGCTGGCTACCGTAACGCTGACAGGTTCGGATATTTCGGCCGGCTATAAGGATGTAACACTGACTTCCTCCCTGCTAGAAGGCCAGAACAATCTGAACGCCAATATTATTGACGTGGCCGGCAATACCGGCGGGACATCGGCTGACTTGCAGGTGACGCTGGACACCACCATTGCCCAGCCCACGGTAGCGCTGGCCAACGACACCACCGATGGCGGCAGCGGACACGATACCGACAAGGTCACCAGCGACGCCACGCTCGCCACAAGTCAAAAGGCCTCTGATGTCACCCGCAGCTTCACGGTAGATAGCGGCACGGCCAGCAGCAGCTACGTTCCCCCAACCACGGACGGCAGCCACACGGTTGTGGTCACCGACACCGACTTTGCTGGCAACACCAAGAGCGCCAACCTTACCTTCACGCTGGACACCAGCGCGGACAAGGGCACCCCACTGTCGGTCACCATCAACGACGGTGACGGCTACGTCAACAACGCTGAAAAGGGTGCGGTCAGCTTCACGGTTGCCGGCCTGGACAGCGATGCCACTGCGGTCATCACCTTCAGCGACGGCACCAACACTGTTGCCACCAGTGTCAACGCCGATGGTTCGGCCACGGCCGACCTGTCTGGCCTGACGGAAGGCACCATTACTGCCACTATCGCCGCCACCGATACCGCAGGCAACCACGCCAGCGGCACCAGCGATAGCAGCACCAAGGACACCATCGCCCCCGCCGTGGTCAGCGTGGCGGCGACGGAAGATGCGGGCGCGACGCCGCTGGCCGGCGGCTTTGCCCGCACCGACCTGACGGCCGGGGCTGGCAATACGGTCAGCTTGGGCGACGTCAACGGCGACGGCCGGCTGGATATCGTCACCTCCAGTAGCTGGGGCAACAGCGTCTCGGTGTTGCTGCAACAGGCCGATGGCAGCTTTGCCGCGCCTACTGACTTGGCGACTGGGTCTAACCCACACAGCGTCAGCCTGGGCGATGTCAACGGCGATGGTAAGCTGGATATCGTCACAGCTAACCTAGACTATTACAACAGCGTTTCGGTGCTGCTGCAACAGGGGGATGGCAGCTTTGCCCGTACTGACTTGCCGACCGAGTTTCTCTCAGGCCTCGTCAGCCTGGGCGACATCAACGGCGATGGCAAGCTGGATATCGTCGCCGCACAAGCTTCCAGCAACGGCATCTCGGTGTTGCTGCAACAGTCGGACGGTAGTTTTTCGCGCACCTACGTGGACACCGGTGTTTCCCCTTATGGCGTCAGCCTGGGCGACATCAACGGCGACCACAAGCTGGATATCGTCACCGCCGGCTCAAATGGCGTTTTGTTGTTGCTGCAACAGGCGGATGGCAGCTTTGCCCGCACCGATCTGGCGACTGGGGTATCCCCTTACGACGTCAGCCTGGGCGACGTCAATGGGGATGGTCGGCTGGACATAGTCACGGCTAATGTGGGGAACAATAGCGTCTCGGTGTGGCTGCAACAGGCGGATGGCAGTTTTTCCGAGAACTACTATGCTACCGGGTCTAGCCCCTTTAGCGTCAGCCTGGGCGACATCAACGGCGACAACAAGCTGGATATCGTCACCACCGGCTCAAATGGCGTTTCGGTGCTGCTGCAACAGGTGGATGGCAGTTTTGCCCGCCCTGACCTGGCGGTCGGATCTGGCCCCTCCAGCGTCAGCCTGGGTGACGTCAACGGCGACGGCAAGCTGGATATCGTCACCGTCGGCTCAAATGGCGTTTCGGTGCTGACGCAGCAAACCAGCGGCCTCAAGGTCGGCCAGACCCTGGACTTCACCGTCCACTTTGGCGAAGCGGTGGTGGTGGACACCACGGGCGGTAACCCCACTCTGGCGCTGACCCTGGACAACGTCACCGGCGATCAACCAGTGGCGCAATACTTGAGCCACAGCGGCAACGACATCACTTTCCGCTACACCGTGCAGGCGGGCGACTTCGACAACAACGGCGTTAATCTCGGCGCCATCAGCCTCAACGGCGCCACCATCCGCGATGCCGCCGGCAACGATGCCACCCTGGCGCTGCACAACGTCGCCAGCACCGCCACCATCCTGGTGGACGGCGTGGCGCCGACGCTGACGATCAGCGACAACCAGGAGGGCTATGCCAACATCAACAACCCGGTGGTGACCTACACCTTCAGCTTCAGCGAAGGCGTCAAGGGCTTCGATGCCAGCGACATCAGCGCCACCCACGGCACGATTGACACCACCAGCTTCCAGCAAGTGGATGCCAGCCATTACACCGTAAACATTACCGCCCAGGATGGCTATGAAGGCGACCTGACGGTCAACGTTGCCGCTGGCGCGCTCACCGATTTGGTCGGCAACGCCAGCACCACTGGCGCGCAAAGTACGCAGGCGGTGGATACGCTGGCGCCCGATGTTGGTACGGTCAGCTTTACTTCGGTGACTGAGAACAGCAATGATCCCTCGCATGACAATATTACCAACCCACCCGCGTTGGCAGGACTCAAGGGCGCATACTATGCTGGCATCGATGGGTATCCAGACCCATCTTCGATCCCGTTCGCGGTGCAGACCGATACCTCTATTGATTTTCACGGTGTTGAAGGTGACGGCGGGGTGCTGGGGTCGGGCGCATCCTCGTATTTCGCGGTGCGCTGGACGGGACAACTCCGTGTAGACACTGCCGGAAGTTACAGCTTCTCCACCATTAGTGATGACGGTAGCCTTGTCTATATTGATGGATCTCTGGTGGTGTATAACGACGGCGCCCACGCTGCCCAGCTTGCCACCGGCACGGCAGATTTAGGCGTTGGCGTGCATAGTGTGGAAATCCTCTACGATCAATTCGGAGGGGGTTACGATATGACCTTCAGCTATACCCCGCCGGGCGGAAACGAGCAAACGTCGCTGACGGGTAATTTTTCCTACGCGCTTGCCGATAGCATCGTCTTTACCTACTCCGGCAATGACCTCAAGACTGGCGAGTACTTCCAGTATTCCACCGATGGTTGGAATTGGGTCAACATCGTCGCCGGCAACGTGGACGCCACGCACAACACCGTCACTATCACTGGCTTGGACATCACCGCCAGCCCGACCGTGCAACTGCGCGCGATCGATGCCGCCGGCAATGCCACCGCCACTCTGGCCAGCCAGCAAATCATTTACGACACGACTGCGCCAACAGCGGGTACGCTAAGCTTCACTGGGTTGACTGATACCGGAAGCTTCCCAGACACCCCGGTAGTGACACAAGACGGTACGTTTGACCTGACGCTGACGGGTGACACCGATACCAACGGCATTGGCTCTGTGGTTTACCAGCAGAAGCTTGGCAGTGGTGATTGGGTCAATCTGACCGGCGACAGCAGCAACAAGCTGTCTGGCTTGGCGGACGGCAGCTACCAGTTCCGCGCCGTGGTTACTGACAATGCCGGCAACAGCTCTACCACTGACGCTATCAGCGTGGTGGTGGACAACACTGCACCGACGGCTGGCACGCTCAGCTTCGCCGCAGGCACGCTCACCGACACTGGCCACAAGGACACCCCGGTCGCCATCACCACCGACGACACCTTCACGCTGACCCTGACTGGCGCGGCCGACACCAACGCCTTCACCACCGTCTACGAGAAATCCACCGACGACGGCAGCACCTGGAGCAGCACCACGGAAGCCCAGAGCAGCCTGGCCGACGGCAGCTACCAGTTCCACGCCATCGTCACCGACGCTGCCGGCAACAGCAGCACCAGCAACGCCATCAGCGTGGTGGTGGACAAGACCAACCCGACCGCCGGCGCCTTAAGCTTCACCGGCCTCACCGACAGCGGCAGCGCCGACACTCCGCCGGTCACCACCGACGACACCTTCACGCTGACCCTGACTGGCGCGGCCGACACCAACGCCTTCACCACCGTCTACGAGAAATCCACCGACGGCGGCAGCACCTGGAGCAGCACCACGGAAGCCCAGAGCAGCCTGGCCGACGGCAGCTACCAGTTCCACGCCATCGTCACCGACGCTGCCGGCAACAGCAGCACCAGCAACGCCATCAGCGTGGTGGTGGACAAGACCAACCCGACCGCCGGCGCCTTAAGCTTCACCGGCCTCACCGACAGCGGCAGCGCCGACACTCCGCCGGTCACCACCGACGACACCTTCACGCTGACCCTGACTGGCGCGGCCGACACCAACGCCTTCACCACCGTCTACGAGAAATCCACCGACGGCGGCAGCACCTGGAGCAGCACCACGGAAGCCCAGAGCAGCCTGGCCGACGGCAGCTACCAGTTCCACGCCATCGTCACCGACGCTGCCGGCAACAGTGCCACCACGGACGCCATCAGCATGGTGGTGGACAACACCGCGCCGGTTACCGGCACGCTTGGCTTGACCAACTTCACCGACACCGGCGCCTCTGGTAGTGACCACGTTACGAGTAACGGCACGTTTGATCTGAGCAAAAGCGGTGCCGCGACGGATGCCAATGGAGTGGAAACGGAGGAGTACCTGGTTTCCATCAATGGCGCCCCGGCTGTGGTTACTGGTGCCAGCCAGGTTGGACTGGCTGACGGCGGCTACCTGTTCTATATCCTGGCTACCGACCATGCGGGCAACATTGGTTCCAGTGATCCTGTGCGGGTGGTGGTGGATACCACCGCGCCGACCGCGCAGTTCGAGGCTGCCGATTACAACAGCGCCAGCAATACCCTGACGCTGACTGGCGTCAACGTGGATACCCTGATCAACACGGCTGCCGGGCAGTACATGGCAACGTACTACGCCGGAACTGGCGAGTACACCGGTTCCGACGTGAAGGCGCAGCTTGACCTGAGTAAGATTGGTTGGGATTTCAATTCGGATGGGACGGTTGATTACGGTCTGGCGGGTCGTGTTACCGCCGCCTACGTGCTGGATGATTCCACGCTGGTGTTGGTGACGGATGGTAGTGTTGAAACCCAAACCGGATACGGCACACGTGGCAGCTCTAGCGTGGATACCTTGCAGATTCAGAACGGGTTTGCCTCCGACTTGGCCGGCAATGCCGCGGCCAACGATGGAGCTTCCCTGACCATCCAGGGCGACCTTAACCTGCCGGGCCTGCCGCAAAGCTACAGCATAGATTTTGGCACGGCTGGTGCTACCGTGGTCAACGACACTTTGGGGGCGGATACCGGCGGTCATGGTATTACGCTCTATGGCAGCCCGTGGAATCCTTCTGGTACACAGGACCAAGTGCATATCTCTGGTGTGTCGGCGGCGCAGGTCAGCGTGGGAAGCTCACTGCTTGCTTACTCGCAGTCGGCGGATGATCTGACGATTCACGGAGTCAAGCCGGATGGCAGTGGGTTGGGTAACTACGTCAACATCAACGTGGATGCCGGAGTGAATCCTTTGGATGCTTTTTGGAACCTCGCCTTTGATGACGGTTCCATGCTGGAAGCCAATACTTGGGGTGGTCAAACCACACTCAGTGGCGGCAGTTTCGGCGACCAGTTGATTGCCGGCAACAACGGCGACCGTCTCTCCGGCAACGCCGGCGACGACCTGCTGATCGGCGGCGCGGGGGCGGACAGCCTGTACGGCGGCACCGGCAACGACGTGCTGTTCGGCTGGGGCGGCAACGACTACCTGAGCGGCGGTTCCGGCGCGGATCTGTTCGTCTACACCAAGGGTACGGGGATCAGCAGCACCGGCTACAGCCTCAACGATGGCCGCGACAGCATTACCGGCTTCCAGCATGGCATAGACAAGATCTGGATCGCCGATGCCAGCGGTACGCTGCACCTGAATGTGGATAAGACCCAGCTGCTTGATAACAGTGGACTTGTTGCGACGGTTTCGCAGAGTGGCGCAGATACCTTGCTGACCCTGAATGGCACGGAAAGTATCCGTTTGCTGGGCATCCAGAAGAGCACGATAAGCGACGTTGACTTTACCAGCGGCGCCTTTACCATTGATGGAGGTCACAGCCTGGTATAGCAGGATAGGGGGCAATTCCCTGCCCGCGCGGTGAAAGAACAGCGGGTCAGACGCTGGCGCCTGACCCACTGTTCGTAGGGCGCAGTTCCTACACTGGATGGCGCATTGGGCTGTGGCAAGGAATCTGTCGTGGCGGGGCTTTGGTCTTCAGGCAATTAGTCAGCAACCCTCCCTGGATGGGGAGGGTTTTCTTTTTGCAGTGTCTGGGTTTGTGGGGCTCCGGGTACCGAAGAGTTGTAGAGGGTGTGACAGCTATTCCTAACGGGTAGGGCGTGGGTTGCGAAACGGAAATCATTGACTGATGGATTCGATGGATAAAATCAACCAAGGGTTGGAATTACACAAAAAAGGGGATTACCAAGCGGCGGAGCGTCTTTATCTCGCCGTCCTGGCGCAAGACCCGGCCAACCCCGATGCGCATAACCTGCTGGCCAGCCTTTATCATTCCCTTGGGGATGATCTGCGAGCGTTGCCCTATGCCAGTACAGCGGTTTCCCGCGTTCGCAGCCCCCATGCCTTGAACAACCGGGCAACGGTTTACATCGGCATGGGGTGGTTACAGGAGGCGGTCAAGGACTTACGTGATGCTCTCCGGCTTGATCCGCTGATGGCGGAAGCCCACAGCAATCTTTGCGTGGCATACCGGCTGCTCAAGGATTACAAAAAGGCTATTGAGCATGGCAAGCGGGCGGTGGCTTTGCGCCCGGAACTTGTGGATGGCTGGGTTAACCTGGGTGTTGCGCAACAGGATACCGGACAGCTTGAGGATGCCTTGGTGTCGTACCGCAAGGCGCAGGCGTTGGGTAACGGCATGGCTAGCGCCAATATCGGCAAACTCCAATACCAGTTGCAAAACTTTCCCACCGCCATCGAGGCGTTTCAGGCGGCGTACGCGCAAGGTCTTGATGGGTTGGACATTCGTTTTGGCTATGCGCACTCCTTGCTGCTCACAGGCCAGCTTGAGACCGCCGCGAACATGCTGGAAGAAGGATTTAATCAGGCTGCCGATTTTTCCCAACTTCCCGCCTTACTGGGGCAGGATCCATTTTTTGATTTGGTCTACCGGGTCAATTCGTATTTTGCCCGCATGCTGGGGCAGCCCCAGCGCGCTATTGCCATTTTTAACCGCTGCCTGGAAAAAATGCCGGACTGCGGTCCGATGTGGCTTAACCTCGGCACCCTCTATTTTGAAAACCGCTTGCTGCCGGATGCCATGCGCTGCTTCGAGAAGGCTGTCGAGGTCGCCCCCGGCCTGGCCATGGGCTATAACAATCTCGGCGTGTGTTATACGGATCGGAATGAGTTAGTAAAAGCTATCGGCTATTTTGAGAAAGCGCTGTCCATTCAGCCAGAGTTGCCGTGCGCTCTGGGGTGGCTGCTAGGGGCAAAATCCAACATCTGTGATTGGGATGGGTATGACGAGGTGAAACAGCGCGTCAGCAATTTGCGCAACACCGGCAGTACGGATTCCATCAGCCCTTTTATCGTCCTCTCCGTATTCACCGATCCCGATGAGCTGCATTATTGGGCCAGGCTTGCCGCCAACGAGCTGTTTTCCGCCACGGAAAAATACGGCCGCATTTCCCATGCGCAGCACCCGCGCCGCAAGAAAATCCGTCTTGGCTACTATTCTTTTGATTTCCGTGACCATCCGGTTGCTCACCTCACCGCACGCATGTTCGAATTGCACGACAAAAGCCGGTTCGAAATTTATATCTACTCTTATGGCCCGGATGACAATTCCGAAGCGAGGAGACGTGTTCAGGCCGCCAGTACGCACTTCGTGGATGTCAAGGATTTGTCGGTGGTGGATACCGCAAAGCGCATTGCCCAGGACGACCTCGACATTCTGGTGGATCTCACCGGCAACACCCGGCATACGCGCTCCCACATCATGGCCATGCACCCGGCGCGCATTCAGATGCACTGGCTCGGATTTATCGGCACCATGGGTTCCTCCCATTACGATTACATCATCGCCGATGAATGGGTGGCACCGCCCGGCGACGAACAATACTTCAGCGAGAAGATTCTCCGCCTGCCCACCGGGATGCATATCATGGATGATGACCGCGTCATTTCCGCCAGCCACCAGACCCGCACCGCCAATGGCTTGCCCGAGCAAGGGGTTGTCTTCGGCTGCTTTTGCCAATCGTTCAAGATACAGCCTGAAATTTTCGCCAGCTGGATGGAAATTCTGCGAGGCGTGTCCGGCAGCGTCCTTTGGCTCGCCAGCGGCCCCGATGGCATGGAGCAGAATCTGCACGAGCAGGCACGCCGGCATGGGGTAGACCCCGCCAGGCTGGTCATCGCCCAGCGTTGCAGCCGCCAGGAATACCTAGCCCGTCTTGCACTGATGGACCTCTACCTCGACACCTATCCTTACACCTCTGGCACCGTCGCCAGTGATGCCCTGTTTGCCGGTTGCCCGCTGCTCACCCTCACCGGCGAAACCATGGTTTCGCGCATGGCCGGCAGCATTGTCCGCCAGGCCGGACTGCCGGAACTGGCCTGCGATTCTCCCGCAGCGTATGTGGCGCAGGCGGTACGCCTGGGTAATTCGCCCAAGCAGCTTGCCACGCTGCGCAAAAAGTTAGCCAAGGGGCGTAGTGCTGCGCCACTCTTCAATACTTCCGCCGCCGTCAAGGCGCTGGAAAAGCTGTTTGCGGATGTGGTCGAAAGTTCACGAGGGGCGCGCCGGTCGCATGTCCATCCAGCCCCGCTCCCTGTGGGAGAGAGGTAAGAGTAGGGGTGCTGCTGCAGCGGCCCCATTTTCCCGTGGGTCAGATAGACTCGCTTGTCATCGGACTGCTAGGGCTTGTCGCGGCACGCGTGCCGCACCACGCGCAACGTGGCAAAGGCTACCGGAGGTGCCTCTCTCGTAGGAAATGTCTGCTTTTTGATTGTTGTTTTCTTACAACATATTTGAATGTTTTCTGATAAATAGCATTTGGAGCTTGACGCGGCTGGTTGCTTTGTGGCATTTTTGCGGCCATTACGTGTAAAAGTTCTGCCGCATTTCCCCGCGGGAAAATACGCGCCATCATTTAATTTTGGGAGTTAAAAATGAAAAAAACCGAATTCAAGCTGAAACTGATCGCGATCGCCGTGGCTTCTACGCTTTCCACGGGAGCATGGGCAGCTGATCCTATAGTTACCGTGGGCGTTCCGGCTGGTGTCGCGGGGAGTGATTTGGCGAATGCTGGTGGAGTGACTACGTTGACGGTGGGCGGGGATGCTGTGAATACCGGCGTAATTGTGGTTAGCGACCCGACCGGAACCAATACGAGCAGCCTGCAGGCGACTCAAATTACCACAGGGGGTATCAATGTAAACGGTACCGGCAATGGCCCTGGCGGCGTCGGTAATGGCGGTGGGAGCAACACGATTACCGGAGTGACCGCGCTGGATGCCTCTGGGGGGGCAACATTAGGTATCGGGACAACGGCTGGGTCGACAAGCTCGGTTGTCGTCGGCAGTAGCACCGCCCAGACCATAGTCGGCGGGACTGCGGCGAATGGCACCAATGCCTTAACAGTAGCTGGCGGCATCTCTGCCGGTAACGCCGGTAATGCCGGCACCATCACCGCAACTAATTCCCTTGGTGCCAGCACCATCACATTGAATGGAGCTACTGGCGATTCCACGCTGGGTAATACTACGACCGGCACTCTGAGCAGTGGTAATGCTACAACTGGCACCTTGAACGCAGGCGCCACCACGACGACTTCGTTGAGCACTGGCAATACCACCACGGGTACTTTGAGCGCAGGCAACACCACCACCGGCAGCCTGAACGCAACGACTGCCACCACTTCTTCGCTGAGCACCGGCAACCTGACTGCTGGTTCCACTACCACCGGCAGCTTGAATGCTGGTTCCACTACCACCGGCAGCTTGAATGCGGCGGCTACCACGACCTCGAGCTTGAGCACTGGCGCCACCACCACCGGCACCTTGAATGCAGGCGCCACTACGACGACCTCGCTGAGTACTGGTGCTACCACCACCGGCACCTTGAGCAGTGGTAATGCTACGACTGGCACCTTGAACGCAGGCGCCACTACGACGACCTCGCTGAGTACTGGTGCTACCACCACCGGCACCTTGAATGCGGGTGCCACCACGACCACGTCGTTGAGCACTGGCAATACCACCACGGGCGCCACGACTACTGGCACCCTGAATGCCGGCGCCACCACGACGACTTCGTTGAGCACTGGTGCTACCACCACCGGCACCCTGAGCAGTGGTAATGCTACGACAGGCACCTTGAATGCCGGCGCCACCACGACGACTTCGTTGAGCACTGGCGCCACCACCACCGGCACCCTGAGCAGTGGTAATGCTACGACTGGCACCTTGAATGCGGGTGATACCACGACCACGTCGTTGAGCACTGGCAATACCACCACGGGCGCCACGACTACTGGCACCCTGAATGCCGGCGCCACCACGACGACTTCGTTGAGCACTGGTGCTACCACCACCGGCACCTTGAATGCGGGTGCTACCACAACCACGTCGTTGAGCACTGGCAATACCACCACCGGCACCTTGAATGCGGGTGCTACCACAACCACGTCGTTGAGCACTGGCAATACCACCACGGGCGCCACGACTACTGGCATCCTGAATGCCGGCGCCACCACGACGACTTCGTTGAGCACTGGTGCTACCACCACCGGCACCTTGAATGCGGGTGCTACCACAACCACGTCGTTGAGTACTGGCAATACCACCACCGGCACCCTGAGCAGTGGTAATGCTACGACTGGCACCTTGAACGCAGGCGCCACTACGACGACCTCGCTGAGTACTGGTGCTACCACCACCGGCACCTTGAATGCGGGTGATACCACGACCACGTCGTTGAGCACTGGCAATACCACCACGGGCGCCACGACTACTGGCACCCTGAATGCCGGCGCCACCACGACGACTTCGTTGAGCACTGGTGCTACCACCACCGGCACCTTGAATGCGGGTGCTACCACAACCACGTCGTTGAGCACTGGCAATACCACCACCGGCACCTTGAATGCGGGTGATACCACGACCACGTCGTTGAGCACTGGCAATACCACCACGGGCGCCACGACTACTGGCACCCTGAATGCGGGCAACATCACCGGCACCGGCACCTTGAGCGTGGCAGGCGACAGCACGCTGGCTAATACGACGACCGGTACCCTGAGCAGTGGTAATGCCACCACCGGCACCTTGAATGCGGGCAACACCACCACTGGCACCTTAAGTAGTGGTAATGCTACGACTGGCACCTTGAATGCAGGCAACATCACCGGCACCGGAACCCTCAGCGTGGCTGGTCGGGCTGACTTGAATGGTTCTACCAACAACATCGGTACAACCCAAGTGTCAACCAACAATATTGGTAACAACACGGTGGGTACCAGCACCATTATCACCAGCAATGTTGGTTCGGTAACGGTGGACAACTCAGGTACTACCGTGGTTGGAGTGGCTACTCTGAATGGTGCGACGACAGTAAATAACACCTTGGCGGTTGACACCAATGGCGCTGCCGCTGGAGGGAACACGCTTAACGTGAATGGTGCCGGAGTCAATGCAAATGGTGGTGGTGCCACATTGTCGTTGAATGGTGCAAATGCGTCGGTAGTCAATAGTACTGGCCATGGCCTGACGATCGGCGCGGCCAGCACCAAACTGACTGGCGGTACCAACTCTTCATCGTTGGACCTGCAGAACAACTCGGCAACCTTGGCGGTGGGCACGGCTAGCACCCCGGAAGTTGCCTTGGTTCAGGCTAATAATGCCGGTGGCGGTGTAACCAGTGTGACTATCGGCACCTCATCGGCAACCAATACCAACAGTCTGGTGGGTGGCGTGAACAACATCGGCACCACTGGGGTGAACACCCAAAATAACATTGGTAACCTCACCACCTCGACTAATGCAATCGCGGGTGTTTCCAATACCTTGAACGCGGTTAATACCAATAGCCTGACAGGTGGCACCGGCAACTCGATCACGGCCACCACGGGTAGCAATACTCTGACCGCGACTGGTGCGGGCGGAGCTAACAGTCTGACGGCGTTGAACAACAGTATGACTGCGACCACTGGCAGCAACATTCTCTCGTCGGGCGGCGGTAACAACCAAGTGGTGACCAATGCGACTGTGACCACAGTGGGTACTGCAATTCAAGGTACGGGGTCCGTCAATGGGGTTCAAATTACCGGCCAGACGACTAGCGGCGGCGGAGTGGCTTCAACGGTATCGTTGAATTCCACGACGGCTTCCATGAAGACCGGCACCAGCGGTGGGGTGGTGATCAACGACAACACCAGCGCGGCGTTGAGCGGCGGTACTGCATTGGGCGGCACGACGATGACGCTGAACAATAACGGCGCCACCTTCAGCAATAACGGTAGTGCTTCTCCGGTGCAAGTGCATGGTGTTGCGAACGGTACGTCAGCTTATGATGCCGTGAACGTCAACCAGTTGAACATCCTCAGCAGCCATGTGGATAGTGTGGCGGACAAGGCGTATGCCGGTGCTGCATCGGCACTGGCCTTTGCCTCAATTCCTGCTCCGGCACCCGGAAAAAATTACTCCGTTGGTGTTGGCTACGGGCATTACGCTGGGCAGGATGCCGCGTCCATCGGCGGTGTGGCCAATATCAATGAAAATTGGAGTGTTAAGGCCGGCGTCGCGCACAGCAGTGGCAATACCGGCGGTGCGGTTGGCGCGGGCTTTAGCTGGTAAGTTCTGGATTCCGGCCTAGGCCGGAATGACGTAGCAAGATAAACAGGGGGCGAGACGTAAGTCTCGCCCCCTGTTGTTTTTTGGCAGGAGGCTGCCCCCCGCCACGATTGGAATATCTTCGCGCCGTGGGCGGCGCTCCCACGGGATGTTTAAGGGCTGTCTTGATACACGGACTGGCCGTGAACCAAGGTGTATTTGACCTTGCCAGCCAGTTCCAGCCCGAGGAAAGGCGTGTTCTTGCCTTGGCTGGCGAGCGACTTGGCTTCCACCTTCCAGTACTGATTCGGGTCGAAAATGCAGAGGTCGGCAGCGCCGCCCACACCCAGATGGCCGGCATCCAGCCCCAGCACCGCGGCTGGTGCAGTGGTGATGCGAGCAAGGGCGTCGGACAAAGTCACTCCCGCTTCCGCCGCCCATTTCAGGGTGAGTGGCAGCAGCAGCTCCAGGCCGCTGGCGCCGGCTTCGGCTTCGGCAAATGGCAGCAGCTTGGCGTCGTCGTCTACCGGGGTGTGGTCGGAGCAGACGGCATCGATGCTGCCATCCTTCAATCCTTCCCGCAGCGCTTCCAAGTCGCGCTGGGCGCGTAGTGGTGGCTTGAGGTGGCAGTTCGCGTCGAAGAAGCCGATGTCGTACTCGGTCAGGTGCAGGTGGGTGGCGGCGATGTCGCAAGTCACCGCCAGGCCAGCCTGCTTGGCTTGGCGCACCATTTCGACCCCGGTTCGGGTGGACAGGCGGCACAGGTGCAATCGTGCGCCGGTTTCCTCGGCCAGACGCAGTATCGTCGCTAGGGCGATGGTCTCCGCCGCGGCGGGAATGCCGGCTAAGCCGAGGCGCGAAGCGACTTCGCCGTCGTGTGCCACCCCGCCTTGTGCGAGGTAGGCGTCTTCTGGGCGCAGCCACACGGTAAAGCCAAAAGTGGCAGCATACTGCATGGCGCGCAGCAGCACACGCGTGTCAGTAAGCGGCGCATCGGCCTGGGTAAAGCCGACGCAGCCCGCTTCGGTTAGTTCACACATTTCGGTGAGCTGCTTGCCTTCCAGTTGGCGGGTCAGCGCGCCGAGCGGGTAGACATGCGCCAGGTTGAGCAGCTTGGCGCGGTGCTTGAGCATCTGCACCAGCCCCGGCTCGTCCAGTACCGGGTCGGTATCCGGCGGGCAGGCCAGGCTGGTCACGCCGCCAGCAACGGCAGCCTGCAGTTCGCTTTCCAGCGTGGCCTTGTATTCGAAGCCAGGTTCGCGCAACCGCGCCGATAAGTCTACCAGTCCGGGACAGACCACCAAGCCGCTGGCGTCTATGGTTTTGTTGGCGCTGAAACCTTCCGGCGCGCTGCCGACGCCGACCACCTTGCCGGCGGCGATGTGGAGGTCGGTGATGGCATCAATGCCGTTTTTGGGGTCGATCAGGCGGCCGTTCTGGATATGGATTTTCATTGTTCGCTGTTCCCCGCCAGTATGCTCATCACCGCCATGTGGAAGGCATTTTGCCTAAGCCACCTTGCGTAGGGTTTTATGGATGCTGATATCGTCATAAGGGGCAAACAGTCCCTCGGCACGTTTTTCGATCAGTTCCAGTTCGGCGAGCATGCGCACGTCATCGTAAACATTGCGATAGTCGCGGTTGAGGTCTGCCGCCAGTTGGCGAATGCTTAACCCTTCATGCTGGGCAACGTATTCCAGTAGGCCCATGCGCTTGTCCGTCAATACGGCGTGCAATTGCCCGTAGCTTGAAAAGGATAGCCTGGCGCCAGCCTTGGCTGCTGGCTCGCCCGCATCTACGTGCGCGGCCCATGCCAGCAGTGCCTGTTGTTCATCCTTGGGGTTGATCACTGAAATTTCGATGTGTTTCATTTGATTTCTCCAGATAGCTGCTCAATGTCCCTGTCAAAATCCATCAGCAATTGCAGGAGTGACACAAACACATAAGGTGATTCGACTTCTTTTGAACCGGTATGGCGATGATCGCCTTTTCCGGTTTCGTTGTCGTAGCGGACGATGGTTTTACCGTTCTTTCCGCAATAAAGCCGGTATTTCAACTGATGCGGCCTGCCTTCGGCGGGCTGGGGCAATTCCCATATCTTGCGCTGGATGATGCGTCCATCGGTTAATACTGTCTTGGTGTCGAGTATCAGCCTAGCCTGCATGATGGTATTTTATACCATCATGCTGACATTGCAAGCAATCATCATCAATTCCCCGCCAGTATGCTCATCACCGCCATGCGTACTGCGATGCCGTAGGTCACTTGCGGCAGGATCACCGACTGGCCGCCGTCGGCTACTGACGAATCAATCTCCACGCCGCGGTTCATCGGGCCGGGGTGCATGACGATGGCGTCGGGCTTGGCCTGCGCCAGCTTGTCCTGGGTCAGGCCGTAGCATTTGAAGTATTCCTGCGCCGAGGGCAACAACGCGCCGCTCATGCGTTCGTTCTGCAGACGCAGCATCATCACTACGTCCACGTCTTTCAGCCCGGCGCGCATGTCGTGGTAGACCTGCACGCCGAGGCGTTCGACGTCGGTCGGCAGCAGCGTTTTGGGGGCGATGACGCGCACTTCCGGCACGCCCAGCGTGGTCAGCGCGTGGATTTCCGAGCGCGCCACGCGCGAGTGCAACACGTCGCCGACGATGGCAACGCGCAGGTTGTGGAATTCGCGTTTGTGGCGGCGGATGGTGAATACGTCCAGCAAGCCCTGCGTGGGGTGCGCATGGCGGCCGTCGCCGGCGTTGATGACATGGATGTGCGGCGGCACATGGCGCGCGATGAAGTGCGCGGCGCCGGACTGCGCATGGCGCACCACGAACATGTCGGCGTGCATGGCGATCAGGTTGTCCACCGTGTCGAGGATGGTCTCGCCCTTGGCCTGCGACGAGGTGCCAACGTTGAGGCTGACCACGTCAGCGGATAATCTTTTTGCTGCGATCTCGAAGGTGGTGCGGGTGCGGGTGCTGTTCTCGAAGAACAGGTTGCACACTGTCTTGCCGCGCAGCAGCGGGACTTTTTTTACTTCGCGCTCGGAAACGCCGGCGAATGATTCGGCAGTATCGAGGATTTGGTTGAGAATCGCGCGAGGTAGCCCTTCAATGGAGAGCAGGTGTTTGAGTTTGCCGTCTTTGGTTAATTGAGGGTTGTTCATGCGGCCTCATGCAGGATGAAGTGGAATTTTCCGGCCGCATCGCGCGCCAGTTCCAGGTTCTCGCCGGGATTCAACTCCAGCTTGGCACCAACGACCTGCGCTTCCACCGGGATTTCGCGTCCGTCGCGATCCACCAACACCGCTAATGTAATGCTGGCCGGACGGCCGTAGTCGAACAGCTCATTCATGGCGCCGCGTATGGTGCGTCCGGTGTAGAGCACGTCGTCCACCAGGATGATATGGCAGCCTTCCACCTCGAAGCCGATGCTGGACGGCTTGACTTGGGAATGCAGACCGATGCGGCTGAAGTCGTCGCGGTAGAACGAGATGTCCAGCGTACCGAGTGGAATGTCGCTTCCTAGCATCCCTTGTAAACGTTGCGCCAGCCAGGCGCCGCCGCTGTGGATGCCGACCAGGGCGACATTGCCGACTAGCAATGGACGGATTTGCTCGGCCAGGGTGGCGACCAGTTGTTCGGCGTCAGGCAGCTTGGACATGGTTTTGCGCGTCAAAGTAAGATTGCAGGATATGCTGTGCCGCCACCTGATCCAGCATTGGCTTCTGCCTGCGGCCACCGATGCCGGCTTCGCGTAGCGATTGGCTGGCCTCGGCGGAAGTCAGGCGCTCATCCACCAGTGCTACCGGCAGAGTAAAGCGCCCGTGCAGGCGGTTGGCGAACTTGCGACACAAACGGCTGAGGTCGTGTTCCACCCCGTCCATGTGGGCGGGCAAGCCTACCACCAGTTGCGCCGGTTTCCACTCGGCGATCAGGGCGGCGATGGCGGCAAAGCGCTCGTCGTTGCTTTCTGTACCTATGGTGGCGAGTGGGTGGGCGATGCCCAGCCCAAAATCACCGAGGGCCACGCCGATGCGACGTTCGCCGAAGTCGAAAGCCAGCACGGTGCCGCTCTGCGGCACGTGAGGAGTGAGGAGTGAGGAGTAAGGAGGAACAAAGGACGAAGTGTCAACGGCATCCCGCCTCACGTCTAACGCCTCACGCCTCACGCTGCTAGGCATGTCCCGCCTGTTCCGACAGTTTGGCGAAATCTAGGCCGAGCAGGCCCATGGCGGCATTGAATTTGTCTTCGCTGGGCAGATCGAAAATGACCGAATCCCGTGCCGGCACTGTCAGCCAGGCGTTCTGCCCCAGTTCCTGTTCCAGTTGTCCCGCCGTCCAGCCGGCATAGCCCAGTGTGACCAGCATCTTGCTGGGCCCGGCGCCGTGGGCGCTGGCCTCTAGGATATCTTTTGAGGTGGTGAGGGCGGTGTCGCCGCTGACGGCAATGGTGGATTGCCAATGGCCAACCGGCTGGTGCAGCACGAAGCCACGGTCTATCTGTACCGGGCCGCCGAAATGTACCGGCGTTTGTCCCAGATCCCTGTCGGTGAGTTCCAGTTTGATCTGGCCGAACAAATCGTCCAGGTTCATGTCGATGGGGCGGTTGATGACGACCCCCATGGCGCCTTGGTCGTTGTGCTCGCACACATAGGTGACGGAGCGCGCAAAGGTGGGATCGGCCATGGCTGGCATGGCGATGAGGAAGTGTCCGGTGAGGTTGACGTTTTCCACGGTGGCGATTATCTCACAGTTAGCCCGGCTCCATGTAGCCGGTCACTTCCAGTCCGAAGCCGGTCATGCTCGGCATTTTACGCGGCACCGCCATCAGCTTCATCTTGCGCACGCCGAGGTCGAGCAGGATTTGTGAGCCGATACCGTAGTCGCGCAGATCCTGCCGCGAGCGTACCGGCTGGTCGGCGTGCTGGATGCGCTCCACCAGTTGCTGGCCATCCTCATTGCGGCGTAGCAGGATCATTACCCCGCATTTGGCCTCGGACAAGGCTTGCATGGCGCGCAGCACGCTCCACGAGTGAGTCTGGCTATCGCCATCCAGCAGATCGAACACCGACAGTGGTTCATGCACCCGCACCAGCACTTCTTGCTCGGGCGACGGCTCACCCTTCACTAACGCCAGATGGGTTTTGTTGGCGGTGCGGTCGTAATAGGCGATCAGCCGCATGCTGCCATAGGGCGTCGCCACCGTGCGTTCAGCGGCGCGCTCCACCAAGCGCTCAGTCTGGCTGCGATAGCGGATGAGGTCGGCGATGGTGCCAATCTTGAGGCTGTGCTGTTCGGCGAATTCGCACAAATCCGGCAGGCGTGCCATGCTGCCGTCTTCCTTGAGGATTTCGCAGATCACCGCTGCCGGTGCCAGTCCGGCCAGCGCGGCCAGGTCACAACCGGCCTCGGTATGGCCAGCGCGCACCAATACGCCGCCTTTCTGCGCCATTAGCGGAAACACGTGACCGGGGCTGACGATGTCGGATGGCCTGGCATCCCTGGCTACTGCGGCCTGGATGGTGAGTGCGCGGTCGGCGGCCGAGATGCCGGTGGTCACGCCCTGCGCTGCCTCGATGGAGACGGTGAAATTGGTGCCCATGCGGGCGCCATTCTGCCGCACCATGAGCGGTAAATTGAGCTGGCGACAGCGTGGTTCGGTCAGCGTCAGACAGACCAGTCCGCGCCCGTGGCGTGCCATGAAATTGATGTGCTCCGGCGTGACGAACTGCGCCGCCAGCACCAGGTCGCCCTCGTTCTCGCGGTCTTCCTCGTCGATCAGCACCACCATGCGGCCTTGGCGGATGTCCTCGATGATTTCGCTGACCGGGCTGATCATGCCGGTTCCTTTGCATTGTCGTTATCCCACTGCGTCATGCGCTCCACGTATCGGGCGATCAGGTCAATCTCCAGATTGACGCGGCTGCCGATACCCAGGCTTTGCAGCGTGGTCATCTCCAGCGTATGCGGGATCAGGTTGATGCTGAAAGTGTCGTGTTCCACCGTGTTCACCGTCAGGCTCACGCCATCTATCGCGACAGAACCTTTGACCGCGATATAGCGCGAGAGTGCATGCGGCGCGCGGATGCACAGCAGCATGCAGTCGCCCACCGCTTCAAAGCGCACCACACGGCCGACCCCGTCCACATGGCCGCTGACGAGATGGCCGCCCAGGCGGTCGGCCAGGCGCAAGGCTTTTTCCAGGTTGACCGGCTTTAACGTATCCAGTCCCACGGTGCAGGATAAAGTTTCTTTTGACACATGCACCTGGAAGGACTTGTCATCGCGCGCGATCACCGTCAGGCAAACGCCGCCCGTGGCAATGGAATCGCCGATCTGCACGTCGCTCATGTCGAGCGCGCCGCTGGCGATGGATAAACGCACATCGCCGCCGACAGGCTCGATGCGCTCGATTTGGCCGACGGCCTGTATGATTCCGGTAAACATGGAGGGTGATTTTAGCAGATTGGAGGCACCCCTTTCAGTTCAAAATGGCGTGCCGTTGTCATTCAGACTAAAATAGCATCCATGTTTAGCTTCTTCAAAAAAGACCCACGACCCGTCCCGGCAGCAGAACCCACGTCATCCTCCTGGGCAGAACGCCTTAAACAAGGATTAGCCCGTACCAGAAGCACCCTGGGCAACCAGCTGGGCGCGCTGTTTGGCGGCGGCAAGATCGACGAAGCGGTGTACGAGGAGCTGGAAACCATCCTGCTCAGCGCCGATGTTGGCGTCGGCGCCACCCAGACGCTGCTGGAAGAGGTGCGCAAGGAGGTCAAGCGTCAGGCCCTGAGCGATACCACGCAACTACGTGCGGCCTTGCAGGACGCGCTGATCCGTTTGCTTGAGCCGCTGGCGCAGCCGCTCGATTTGCTTGAGCCGCTGGCGCAGCCGCTCGATGTTGGCACGGCGCAGCCCTATGTGATCATGTTGGCCGGTGTCAACGGTGCCGGCAAGACCACTACTATCGGCAAGCTGGCCTGGCTGCTGCAAGCACAAGGCAAATCGGTGCTGATCGCCGCCGGCGACACTTTCCGCGCCGCGGCGCGCGAGCAACTGGAGGCTTGGGGCGAGCGTAACAACGTGCATGTGGTGTCGCAAAGCGGCGGCGACCCAGCGGCGGTGATTTTCGATGCGGTCAATTCCGCCAGGGCGCGCGGCATAGACGTGGTGCTGGCGGATACCGCCGGTCGCCTGCCGACGCAGCTCAATCTGATGGAAGAAATCAAAAAGGTGAAGCGCGTGATCGACAAGGCGCTGCCGGGTGCACCGCACGAAGTGCTGCTGGTGCTGGACGCCAATACCGGCCAGAATGCGGTCACCCAGGTCAAGGCCTTCGACGATGCGCTTGGGGTCACTGGCCTGGCGTTGACCAAGCTGGACGGCACCGCCAAGGGTGGCGTCATCGCCGCCATCGCCCAGGCGCGGCCTATCCCCATCCGCTTCATCGGCGTCGGCGAGCGGATCGAGGATTTGCAACCGTTCGATGCGCGTGAATTCGTGGAGGCGCTGTTCTCGTGATCAAGTTTGACCAAGTCGGAAAACTTTACCCCGGCGGCTTTGAGGCGCTGAAAAAGGTGTCGTTCGAGATCGCCAAGGGTGAGTTGGTGTTTATCACCGGACACTCCGGCGCCGGCAAAAGCACTTTGCTCAAGCTGGTGGCGGCGCTGGAGCGGCCGACTGCCGGCACGGTATTGATCGGCAACCAGAATGTCAGCAAGCTGCGCCCGGCGGCCATTCCCTACCTGCGTTGCAAGTTTGGCATGGTGTTCCAGGATCACAAGCTGCTGTATGACCGCAACGTGTACGACAATGTCGCCTTGCCGCTGTCCATCAACGGCATCGTTGGCCAGGAGGCTGGCAAGCGCATCCGCGCGGCGCTGGACAAGGTGGGCTTGCTACCCAAGGAAAAAGCCATGCCGGTCACGCTGTCCGGCGGCGAACAGCAGCGCCTGGCTATCGCACGTGCCGTGGTCAGCCGCCCTGCCATTCTGGTGGCCGATGAACCCACCGGTAATCTCGACGAAACCTATGCGGCGGAAATCATGAGTCTGTTTCTCGCTTTTCATCAGGTGGGTGTGACCATTTTTATCGCCACCCACGATACCCAAGCCGCTACCGCCAGCGGTGGCCGGGTGCTGCATCTCGACCACGGGGTACTGCAATGATCGCCCTATGGTTTAGCCAGCATCGCCAGGCACTTAATCAGGTTGTGTCGCGCCTCTGGCGCAACCGTTTGGCCACGCTGATGATGCTGGGGGTGATGGGTACTGCGCTGTCGTTGCCGGCGCTGCTGTACGTGATGGTGGACAACCTCAACCGTTTCGCCGGCGGCATCCAAAGCGAGCCGCAAATCAGCCTGTTTCTTGCCTTGGACGCCAAGCCCGACGCGATCAAGGCGCTGGATGAGCGTCTGCACCAGCAACCCGGCATTCGCTCCTACCGCTTTGTGCCGCGCGATGAGGCGTGGCAGAACTTGCGCCAGAATTCCGGGCTGGGTGACATCACTGGCGGGCTGGAACAAAACCCGTTGCCAGACGCCTACGTCATCCTGCCCGCAAGCGGCACCCCGGAAGCCGTCGAACAGATGCAGCGGGAAATGCAGCAGTGGCCGGGCGTGGCACATGCACAGCTGGATGCGGCCTGGGTCAAGCGCCTGTATTCTCTGGTCGAGTTGGGCAAGAAGGCAGTGGCAGTGCTGGCGGGGCTGCTGGGTTTCGCGTTGCTGGCCATTATCGGCAACACCATTCGCCTGCAGATACTCACCCAGCGCGACGAAATCGAAGTCAGCGCCTTGATCGGCGCCACCGGGCGTTTCATCCGGCGGCCGTTCCTGTATGCCGGCGGATTGTATGGCTTTGGCGGCGGCCTGGCGGCCTGGCTGCTGCTGTGGGGCGTGGTCGGGCTGTTCAATTTGTCCATCGCCGACCTTGCCCGCCTCTATGCTTCCGATTTCCGCCTGCAACTGCCGGGCTGGCAGGCCGCGCTGCTACTGGTCGGTGGCGCTGTTGGCCTGGGCTGGCTGGGTGCCTGGTGGTCGGCGAGTCGGGCGCTGTCGGGCATTGATCCACTCTAAAGAACTTTTCCCGTCTAGCACTCTCAAACGCTGAGTGCTAAAATACAAGCAATCGGGAGGTCGACATCATGAGTTATTCATTATCCTTACCCATGCCGGTAGCGGCGGACAGCCTGGAGCACTACATCCAGAGCGTCAAATCCTTCCCCATCCTGAGCGCGGGGGAGGAGCATGACTATGCTACCCGGCTGCAGCGTGACAATGACCTGGAGGCCGCCAAAGGCCTAATTCTTTCCCATCTGCGCGTGGTGGTCAGCATTGCGCGCGGTTATTCCGGCTACGGCTTGCCGCAGGCCGACCTGATCCAGGAAGGCAACATTGGCCTGATGAAGGCGGTGCGCCGTTTCGATCCGGAGCGCGGGGTGCGCCTGGTGTCTTTTGCTATGCACTGGATCAAGGCGGAAATCCACGAATTTATTTTGCGCAACTGGCGTCTGGTCAAGGTGGCTACCACCAAGGCGCAGCGCAAGCTGTTCTTCAACCTGCGCAGCATGAAGCAGCATAGCGGCAGCCTGCATGCGGCTGAAATCGCCGAAATCGCGCGTGAACTCAAGGTGAAACCGGAAGAGGTGATCGAGATGGAAGCCCGCATGGGTGGCCACGACATCGCGCTGGAGGCGCACTGCGATGAGGACGGCGAGGAAAGCTGGAGCCCGATCGCCTACCTGGAAGACCAGCGGCCGGAGCCTTCCCAGTTCCTGGCGGAACGGCAGATCGAAGTATTGCAGACGACCGGCCTGGAACAGGCGCTGCAAAGCCTGGATGCACGTAGCCGCCATATTGTCGAAGCGCGCTGGCTGAAGGAAGGTGATAGCGCTACCTTGCACGAACTGGCGGCGGAATACGGCGTTTCGGCCGAGCGCATCCGCCAGATCGAGCAAAAGGCATTGCAGAAAATGAAAGGGGTTATTGGTACCGGATTTTAATTTCTGGCTTGCCCCAAAATAAAAACGGCTGCAATCGCAGCCGTTTTTATTGGTTGCCGGCTGGCCGGCTTAAGCCAGGATCACCGAAAAGAAACTGGCATAGGCCATTACGATCAAACCGACGATGATCGTCATTGGCATGTTTTCCCACGAAAAAATGTGCATCGCCGACTCCTTCAAGTTTTAGTTTGCTGCTGCCCGTCCATTTTATGCTGCCCGCTTTCGGACTTCAAGCTCTTAAATGGAATCATGGGGTCGTCGTCGTCCATCAGGATGCGCTGGGCCGGCCCTTCCAGGTCATCGAACTGGCCGTTTTTGATCGCCCACAGCACGCCCACTGCGGCAAATCCAATAAATACCAGGGTCAAGGCAAACAGAAAAAGCAGGGTAGGGGTCATGCCAGTTTCAACCAGATTGAATTGAGTCAACTGTAGCACGGATCGCGGCGCAAGGCATCTTGGCTGCTGATTCTGCTATTATTCTGCCCATGACCGGACTGACCCCCAGCACCCCTCGACCCACCGACATCCGCCTGCACCAGGTGACCCGCAGGCTTGAAATTAGCTTTGACGACGGCGTCCAGTTCAGCTTGCCGTGCGAGTTCCTGCGCGTGTATTCGCCTTCCGCCGAGGTGCGCGGCCACGGCGCCGGGCAGGAGGTGCTGCAAGCTAACAAGGAGGAAGTTAACATCGTCGGCATCGAGCCGGTTGGCCAGTATGCGGTCAAGCTGACCTTTTCCGATGGCCACGACACCGGCTTGTATTCTTGGGACTATTTGTACGACCTCGGGGTGCGCCAGGACGAGCTGTGGCAAACCTATCTTGATCGACTGGCTGCTGCCGGTTTCGCCCGCAAGGAAGTGAAATGACCCAGGACAACACCACCCATTTTGGCTACCAGACTGTCGCCGAAGCCGAAAAGGCGAAAAAAGTCGGTGAGGTATTCCACTCCGTCGCGCGCAAATACGACTTGATGAACGACGTCATGTCGGCCGGACTGCACCGGTTGTGGAAACGCTATACCGTGGATACCAGCGGCGTGCGGCCGGGGCAGCGGGTACTGGACATTGCCGGTGGCAGTGGCGATCTTTCAAAACTATTCGCGCGTAAGGTCGGCGCCGGCGGTCAGGTCATCCTCACCGACATTAACGCTTCCATGCTGGGCGTGGGGCGCGACCGCATGCTGGACGAAGGCTTGCCGGTACCCGCCGCACAATGCGACGCGGAGAAGCTGCCGTTCCCGGACAACACTTTCGACTGTGTCAGCGTTGCCTTCGGCCTGCGCAACATGACGCACAAAGATATCGCCCTCAAGGAAATGCTGCGCGTACTCAAGCCCGGTGGCAAGCTGCTGGTGCTGGAATTCTCGCAAGTGTGGAAGCCGCTGCAGCCGGCCTACGACGCCTATTCCTTCAAACTGCTGCCGTTGATGGGCAAGCTGCTGGCGCAAGATTCGGACAGCTACCGCTACCTAGCCGAATCCATCCGCATGCACCCGGATCAGGAAACCCTCAAGCGGATGATGCTGGATGCCGGCTTTGGCCAGGTGGATTACCATAATTTAACCGGCGGCGTGGTGGCGCTGCATAAAGGCTGGAAGTATTGATGTACGGCGGCAAGCACGCGATGGGGCAGGTCAAACATAGCCTATCCGCTATCCCGCACATTCTGAGGCTGGTTTGTGTCTTGCTGGGGTTGGTAATAGCAAGCACCTGCTGGGCGCAGGAATCTCAGTACCCGGATGTATGGTCGCGCAAGATACCGGAGCCACCCAAAAATGAAACTTACAGAATTGGCTTCCTTGCGGTTGATCAAGCGTATGCGCGTAACCCTGCCGATGCCCCGGAAGTGTTTATTGGCATCGAAAAAATCAAGAAGGATACTGTCAGGCCCTATGGATATTTTGTGCAGGGCTTTTTTAGCGGCAAGCGATCCCAAGTCAAAGACATCCTGAAAGATCAGGATGGGTATCCGGCAGAAGTTCATCTGGAGGATGGAACTGCCTTGGCAGTGGTGAATATCAACTACCCCCCATACATAGGTAGTAGCAGAAAAGAATTTGACTATGGCAGTGACGCTGAAACAGACGGCCCCAAGCCGATACCGCCTCAAAAATATCTGTTCCAACTGATTTCGGCATTTGGGATAGACATGGATAGCGGACAACCGATCAACTGGCAACATCCAACGGTCAATCGCTCTTGGGCAAAAGATCAGCCTTTATCAAATTGTGTCCCTCGATTTTTGGGACTACAGGTTTATGACACCCAGGGAACGCGTTTGTGGCAAAACGTAATTGTTACCCATGGTGGACCCGTATATGAATCCGATGGGCCAAGCGGAAGAAGTGGCGCAGACCCATATCGTGATAATTGCTGGGCGCCTGGTCAACATCGGATGTATGGTTTGGATGAGGGTTTTCTCATGGCCCCTTTGTTAGGCGACGGGACATTTTTCGTTGTCTTGCATGAAGAGTGGGGGCGTGGAAGAGACGAGGTTTTACGGTTGCGGGTCAAGGATGGATTTCCTAGTGTGACACCCGACCATATTTCCATAATTCGCTATGAAGATGTGATGCGGTTGATGTATGCAGCAGATGGGCCGCATGGGACGCCAAGCATGTTACCTTACCAAGGCGTTTCTTCTATCTCGCGTCTTGGAAGTCGTGAACAAGCCATTTCGATTAATCAATACTTTGCCATCCAGGATTTCTTTTTCCCGGAATTGGCAGGTGAGCGCAAGTTTGTTAGTCCCAGCCAGTCACCGGCGAATTCAAATAATCGGTTGCGAAAGCGTAACCATGCCAACTAGCATGAGAATATCCGGCATCATGAGCGCCAACCGCAAATAATTTCCATTGATGGAGTTAATTTGAATCCCGCTGCCGACATCCTCAACCACCTGTTGCTGCAGAACCCTTGGGCACAAGACGCCTTGCGCCCCTATGCTGGCAATGTGGTTGGTCTTGCCCTGCCGCCGCTGCAAGCTACGTTGTTTATCCTGGATAGCGGCTTATTCGCGCCGGCGGCGGATAATGCCGTGGAGGACGCCAGTATTCATATGCCGTTCTCGGCGCTTCCCCGCTTGTTGCTACAACCGCAGGAGGCCGCCAGCCTGGCCGAATTGCAGGGCGATACCGAATTGGCTAGCGCAGTTGGCAAGGTGTTGCGCCAGATGCGCTGGGATGCCGAGGAGGATTTGTCGCGCATAGTCGGCGACATTCCTGCCCACCAGTTGACCCAGGCCGGGGCGCGCATCAAGAACGAACTTGGCCGTCAGGCATTGTCGCTGGCCGGCATGTTTTCCGAATACTGGCTGGAAGAGCAGCCGCTGATTGCCAAGCGCCGCCATCTGGAGCAGTTCGCCAAGGAGGTTGATGCCCTGCGCGACGATGTCGAGCGGCTTGAAAAACGCACTGCCAGACTGGAGCAGTCCTCCTGATGCGTTTGCTGCGCCTGGGGAAAATATTTTCCGTCACCCTGCGCTTTGGCCTGGATGAACTTATCCTTGGCCACGCCCGCTTGCAGAGCCTCAACGCGCTGCTACGAGGCCTGCTGTTTTGGCGCCATTTCAGTCAGCCGCGCGGGGTGCGCCTGCGGCTGGCGCTGGAGCAACTCGGTCCCATCTTCGTCAAGTTCGGGCAGATGTTGTCCACCCGGCGCGACCTGATTCCACTCGACATCGCCGACGAACTGGCTAGGTTGCAGGATCAAGTGCCGCCGTTCCCTGCCGAAGAAGTGCTGGAAGTGGTGTTTCAAGCCTACGGCAAGGCGGCGCATGAGGTGTTTGCCGAATTCAACCCGGTGCCGGTAGCCAGCGCCTCGGTAGCACAGGTTCACTTCGCCAGCTTGCCCGACGGTACGCCGGTGGCGGTGAAAATCCTGCGCCCCGGCATTGGCGCCGTCATCGAAAAAGACCTGGCGCTGCTCGATACTGGAGCATGGTTACTGGAAAAACTGTGGTCGGACGGCAAGCGCCTCAAGCCGCGCGAAGTGGTGGGGGAGTTCGCCAGGCACGTCCACCAGGAGCTGGACCTGATGCTGGAAGCGGCCAATTGCAGCCAGCTGCACCGTAATTTCGCCGACGGTCGATTGCTGCTGGTGCCGCAAGTGCATTGGGACTGGTGCCGCGAGCAGGTGATGGTGATGCAAAGAATGGAAGGCACGCCGATCAGCCAGGTGGTGCGGCTGCGCGAGCTGGGCGTGGATATTCCCAAGCTGGCGCGTGACGGCGTGGAAGTCTTCTTCACCCAGGTGTTCCGCGACGGCTTTTTCCATGCCGACATGCATCCCGGCAACATCCTGGTGGCCACCAATGAAGAACAGCGCGGCCGCTACATCGCGCTGGATTTCGGCATCATGGGCACGCTGGGCGACAGCGACAAACAATACCTGGCGCGCAACTTCCTCGCTTTCTTTCGCCGCGATTACCGTGAGGTTGCCTTGGCCCACATCGAATCCGGCTGGGCGCCCAAGGGTACACCGCTGGATGAATTCGAATCCGCTATCCGTGCGGTGTGCGAGCCGGTGTTCGACAAGCCGCTCAAAGACATTTCTTTTGGCCGTGTGCTGCTGCGCTTGTTCCAGACTTCGCGCCGTTTCGGCGTGGAAATCCAGCCGCAATTGGTGATGCTGCAAAAAACCTTGCTCAACATCGAAGGCTTGGGGCGCGAACTCGACCCGGAGTTGGATTTATGGAAAACCGCCAAGCCCTACCTGGAACGCTGGATGTCGGAGCAGATGGGCTGGCGTGCCGCACTGGACGCACTGAAGCAGGAAGCGCCGCAGTGGGGCAAAATTCTGCCGCAACTGCCGCGATTATTGAGCGCATACCTGCAGCGTGACGATAACTCCAGGATGGCCGAGCAATTACATTTGCTGGAAGAAGTGCAACGTAAAAATAACCGCGTGTTGCTGTGGGCCGGTGGTGCTTTGGCCTTGATCGCGCTGGTCGAACTGGCGGGGTTTGTGCTGCTGTATCTAGGCTAGGCGCTGGGGCTACCCCATTTTAGCCAGACCCGCAGGCGGCGGAAATCCTCTGCTGCTACCCGATCCGGCGTCAACACCACATGGCGTGCGAAGCGCCGGTCTTCGAGTTTCAGATTGAGCACCGTCAGCCAGGGTGTGACCGTGCTGCTGCCAAGGACGGTGGCAGCGTGCCACTCGCCGGCGCGGGTTGCGCAGCGCAGTTCGCCCTTTGCCGTCACTTCCAGCGCGATGATGGAGGCGGGCAGTCGCAACAGCACGTCGCATGCCATGACATGCAGGGTGGCCAGTACGCCGGCCAGGCAAAACGGCAGCACCAGCCACAGCGGCAACGGCATCAGTGCCAACACGAGGCAGGCCCCCAGACCAACCCCACCCAGCAATGCTGCCAGCAGGCGCGACAGGCGCAGGTCAACGTGCAGCGGCTTCAAGCTATAATGGGTCATCTCAATTTCTGGGTTCTATCATGCATTCCGATTGGCAACAGTTTCTCGATTCGCGCGGCGCCAGCATTACCGATGGCGTCGTTTCCCAGTTTGGCCATCCAGCCGTAGAATTGCAGGCTGCGGCCGCGGGCAACGTCCTGGCCGACCTCTCCCATCTCGGCTTGCTGCAAGTCGGCAGCGAAGATGCCGTCAGCTTCCTGCAAGGCCAGCTGACCAACGATGTCAAACTGCTCGACGGCAGCAACAGCCAGTATGCCGGTTACTGTACCGCCAAGGGTCGCCTGCTGGCGATTTTCCTGGTATTTGCCCACCACGACCACTTGCACCTGCAACTTGACGGCGCGCTCACCGCGCCCATGCTGAAGCGCCTCAAGATGTACGTGCTGAGCTCCAAGGTCAGCATAGAGGACGTTTCCGACAGCATTATCCGCATCGGCGTGGCGGGCGACAACACGCCGGCCTCGCTGCAACAGCTTTTTGGCAGTGTGCCGCAAGCGCCGCACCAGTTGCTTAACCTGGAAACTGCCAACATCCTTCGCCTGTCTGGAGCCACGCCGCGCTATGAGGTATTCACCACACCGCAGCAGGCGCCGGAAATCTGGGCTGTGCTGGAAGCCAGTTGTAAGCCCGTTGGCAAGCCGTGCTGGGACTGGCTGGAGATACGCGCCGGCATTCCGCAGGTGACGGCGGTGACGCAGGAAGAATTTGTGCCGCAGATGCTCAACCTCGATCTGCTGGACGGCATCAGCTTCAAGAAAGGCTGTTACACCGGCCAGGAAATCGTCGCCCGCACCCACTACCTGGGCAAGGTCAAGCGCCGCACTCATTTGGCGCACGTCGAGGTCGCTGCCGCACCGCAGCCCGGCGACAAGGTCTACGGCGCCGACAGTGCCGAGTCGGTCGGTCTGGTAGTTAGCGCCGCGTTGTCGCCGCAGGGCGGCTATGACTTGCTGGCGGAAATCCGGCTGGAAAGCGTGGAAGCCGGCGCGCTGTGGCTGGGGAGCAAGGAAGGCGAGGTGATGGAATTGATGACATTGCCTTACGGACTTTAGCGGAGCGGCATCAACATCAACGCCGCTCTTGCCATCACCCTGCTGCGCTTTTTGCTGGCGCCGTTGTTTGTCTGGCTGCTGTTGCGTCAGGCTTATCCGGCGGCGTTGTGGGTGTTTTTGATTGCCAGTGCCAGCGATGCGCTGGATGGTTTTCTGGCGCGGCGTTTCAACCTGGTGACGCAACTGGGGGCGATCCTTGACCCGTTGGCCGACAAGCTGCTGGTGGCCAGCGGCATCCTGGCGCTGGCCTGGGTGGGGGCGTTGCCGTGGTGGCTGGCGGTGATCGTGGTGCTGCGCGATGCTGTCATCGTCATCGGCGGTGTGGCTTACCGCTACGCTACCGGCAGCATCGAGATGAAGCCGCTGCCGCTGAGCAAGCTCAACACCGCCATGCAGTTTCTGCTGGTGCTGATGTCGCTGGCGACACATGCTGGCATCGGTATGCCGCGGCTCTGGCTGGGGATGCTGGTCTGGTTGACGCTGACGACTACGCTGGCTTCCGGCGTGCAATATGTGCGGACATGGATGCGCAAGGGACGGCGGCATCTGGTCGGCTAAAGCAGGCGAGGGCGCCTGCGCTACAAAACCGTTACTTGCCGGTTAAACGATGGTACTTTTCCATTAACTGATCCCGGCTTTCCCGGACATCCGGGTTGAACGGGATACAGTCTATCGGGCATACTTCCTGACACTGTGGCTTGGCGTAGTGGCCGACGCATTCGGTGCACTTGTTGGGATCAATCTGGTAAATTTCATCACCCTGCGAGATTGCTTCGTTGGGACATTCCGGCTCGCACACGTCGCAGTTGATACATTCGTCGGTGATCATTAAGGCCATGGCGCACCCATTCAAACTCCGCGCATTTTCTGTTTCAGCCGTGCCTCAACCAGCGGCGGCACGAATTGCGATACATCACCGCCCAGCACGGCGATCTCGCGTACCAAGCTGGCGGAAATGAACATGTACTGCTCGGCCGGGGTGAGGAACATGGTTTCGACCTCGGGATAGAGCTTGCGGTTCATGCCGGCCAACTGGAACTCGTACTCGAAGTCGGACACCGCGCGCAGGCCGCGCACCACCACGCCGGCCCCCTGCTCGCGCACAAACTGCATCAGCAAGCCGGAGAATGGCATGACTTGGACATTCGGCAGATCCGCCAGCACTTCAGCGGCGATATCCCCCCGTTCCTGCAGGCTGAAAAAAGATTTTTTCGACGTGTTGTCTGCTACTGCCAGCACCACCTCGCTGAACAGGCTGGCCGCGCGGCGCACGATGTCCTCGTGACCACGGGTAAGTGGGTCGAAGGTGCCGGGGTAGATGGCTTTATTGATCATGGCGGAATTTTAACCTAGATCACCCATGAGGACGCGCGCCGATTGGCGGCAACTATTCAATAATAAAAATTGTCCTGCTAGATAGTGTCGTCACAAGATATTTGCCCACAAGGCGATGCAACGAATGTGGACGGCTGCAAGGAATGACGAAGTACATTTCGCGTAGCGCGTCGCAATTCCTCGCCACCGCTTGAGATGCAA
>Ga0265327_10000501_pt1 | contig 67926 bp, 37 predicted proteins | sample 41621metaG_FD_202089 | JGI IMG/M metagenome (GOLD analysis project Ga0265327, IMG submission 202089) | Rhizosphere microbial communities from Carex aquatilis grown in University of Washington, Seatle, WA, United States - 4-16-21 metaG | ecosystem: Host-associated > Plants > Roots > Rhizosphere...
TTTCAGCAGTGTCACGGTAACGGGACGCCCAATTGTTGAATTGCTCCAGTTTGGCGAAGTTCACCGGCCCGTCCACCGATGCCGCCGGAGCTTCCGGGAGCGCAGGGCGGGTCGCGGCGCGCACCGGTGTGGCGGACTCAGCAAGGACGGCTGGATGCCGCTTGCCTGCAATAAAGAGACATACTGCAATCACGCAGCATGCGAGCAAGACGAGGATTCCCCTCGAAATACGGAACATGGGTTTTGGGGGTTTTTGAAATACAATGAGCTGGGCACAAACCTATTACACCGTTCCCTAGCCGCGTATCCGGAGGTTAGAAAGGCAAATTTCGCTCTGCCGCCCACGGTCGCAACCCCGTACAAGCCTGCATAGACCCCATGATTTCCGACAGACCAGAACCCGCCATCGTAAATACATGTGAAGCACTACATGCCTTGAAGTTGCGGCACGCAACGCGCGAATCCCGACATGCCGGACGTTTCCCGGCCATGCCCTCACGAGGGTTTACGGACCCGACCGTAACGGAGATAGTGAACCAGATATGATTATCCGCAGGCCCGGATGGCGGGATCCGGGGAAAAACCGGGCCGCCATTTTCTGAAAAAAATTTCGCATCGGACGCCGGTCAGGCCGGGCGTCCGATGGCCTGCCTCGTTTATTTCAAGGTGTTCAGGAAGGAGAACAGATCCGCCACCTGTTGCTCCTTGAATCCGTCCAGCAGCCCCTCGGGCATCAGCGAGCGCTTCGAAATCTGGTGGGTGGAGACTTTTGACTTCGGAATGACCACGGGCTCGGCACCGATTGGACGGATCGTGATGGCGTCCTTGGTGTCCGAGACGAGGAATCCGCTGACAAGCGAGCCGTCGTGAAGGGTCACATCGTGGCGGTAATAGCCACTTTCGAGCTGGGCATTGGGATCGAGGACGTTTCGAAGGAGGCTTTCCACCCCCATGGCTCCGGCACCACTGAGGTTGGGTCCGATCTGGGCACCCTCACCATTGACCTGATGGCAGATCATGCAGGTGGCCTGGAAGGTCGCCTTGCCGGCTACCGGATCACCTCCCTTGGCGACGATGTCACGGTAGCGGGCGAATTTGGCATCATTGGCGGCGGCCTGGGCAGCCGTGACGAGTGGCGGGAAATCGCGCACCAGTTCGACCGTCGCCGGAGCGGTGAGTGGGCCCGGTTCCTCGCCGGAAACTCGTTTCACCAGATGCGGCGGGGTGGCACCGGCGAAGCTGGTGTGGTAGCTATTGCGGATTTCGTCCGGCGTGCGGGCGACGTCCCAGATACGGAATTCGTAGTAGCGGGCCGCGCAGCCGTGACCGAGATTGGACTCGCCGATGTTGAGACCGGTGAGCGAACCGACCAACGGCTTGCCCTTGCTCTGATCCGGATCGCCATCCAGGTACAGGTGCAGGGTGCCGTCGGCGTCGCGAGTGACCGCGACGTGAGTCCAGAGCTCGGGTTCGATGGGGCGGTTGGCGATGATGAGATCTCCGACGGCCGGGCCTCCATAGATCCGGAAGCGTTTCTCGTAGAAATTGAAATCGGGCCCGCCCTTGCGGCCGAGAATGTTGTCGGAGGCATCGATGCCGGGATCGAGACGAATCCAGGTTTCCACGGTGAAGGGGCCGTCAAGGTTGAGATTGAGCGGCACCTTGGCCTTGGGATCACCCGGCAGGCGGATGATCCGGGCGAGAAGGCCCTCATTCATCTTGAGCAGGCCGGCCATGGCGGGATCCTTTTCCCCGAGAACGAGCAGCAGACGCTCGAGCACGCCGCCTTCGAGGTTTTTGAAGCTCCCCTGCCCCGCCGCGGTGGCGAAGGCTGCGGCCTTCTGCTTGTCGGAGGTAAGGCCATTGACCGCGAGGGTGCGCATGGCCCCGGGCAACTTTTCCCAAAGCGAGGCGATCAACGGAATAACCTTGGGATCATTCACGGCGGCGAGTGCGCTGAGGGCTTCGCGCCGGACCGAATCATCGGGATGAGCGACGAGTTTTTCGAAGAGTTCGATGCGGCCGGAGCCGATCTCCCGCAGCGTGCTGAGAGCGGCTGTCATGTCGGCGGGAGTGGTGGCCTGCTCCGCCCAACCGGCGATGACGGGCTCGAGGTCGGCGAGACGGAAAAGTTTCGCCACCTGGAGAACGAGCGGACGATTCGCCGGGCCAGGCTCGGCGGCTAGAAGCGACTGGCAGGCAGCGGCCACGATCTTGGCCAGCGCGGGATTTGCGAGCTGGGAGGGGTCGAGACGGGTGAGATTGGAGAGGACCGGCTTGCGCTTGGCGGGGTCGTTGAGCACTGACTCGAAGCCCGCGAGAACCGCCGGCTGGCTGAGCTGACTGCCGAGAATCGAAAGCTCATCCTTGGTCAGAGGACGGGTCAGCCCCGGAAGTTCGGCCACAAGCAAGGCCGCCGCACGGTCCGGCGCGAGTGATTGGATGGCGAGGAGCCGCGCTTCCGCCTCAAGGCCTTGAGGCGGAGACTTGAGCATCTCCTCGGTGGCCGTGCGATGTTCCTCCATCGCCCAACGGGCGAGGTAGCGCTCGAAGTTGCGGTCGTAGGACGGCCATTCAGCCCCCCCCGACAGCGGAGGACGGCCAAGCCCGGCGACGAGGGCGATCATGCCGGCGTCCGCGCCCGGATGGTGTCGGACCGCATTGGCAAAACCGGCGCGGACCCGGTAGTTCGAATCGACTGGCAGCTTGGCGAAAATCTCATTGAACACCTTCGGCTCAAGTTTCCATTCGGCGGCGACTCGGACCGCCTCGTAGCGGAGTTCGGGGGCCGGGTCGGTAGCGAGTTTCAAAAGCAGCTTGGCATCGAGCGCGTCCTTCTCGATCGATTGAAGGGCCATCACCCGTCGATCGACGGGGGCCTTCGGGTCAGCCAGAACGGCAGCAAGGGCCGAAACCGCCGCCTTGGGCCTGCGTTCTGCCACCAGGGCCGAGGCCAGGGCCGCGATGCGGGAGTTCGGGGAGTCGGTCATCTTCGCCAGCGCCGGGCCATCGAGCTTCGTGAGATCGACAGGTTTCGGCGCTTGCTGGTTTGCCGGGCGAATCCGCCAGATCCGGCCGTGAGTCTTGTCACGGTCGGGGTGATTGCGCGGCACCTCGTTATGCGAGATGATTTTGTTGTACCAATCCGCAACATAGAGGAACCCATCCGGTCCGAAGTGGATGGAAACGGGACGAAAGCAGCCATCATCGGAAACGAGGAAATCCTCGCGCTTGAAATACTCCGGATGCAGGTCGGGGTGCCGGTCGGTGGTGATCACCTGGATGCGGTTGGTGATCGGGTTGGAAACGTAGATCACCTGATCGCCGCCATAGGTCTTCGCAAAGGCACTGTCCTTGTCATCGGCAAGCGCCAGGCCGCTGAGACCGGTGCCGCCCATGCCAGTGGTCAGCGATGCTACCATCTGCGGCGCATAGGGTTTCAACTTCACCTGCGAGCCTGTGACGTAGTGACCTCCCGCCTCGAACTCCATCACCGGCAAACCCATGTCGTTCGCCTCCTGGATCCAGGTCTCGCCTTTCCGGCTCTGGATCAGTCCCCAGATGTTGTTGGGCCCGCAGGTAAGGGATTCGAAATCACTGCCATCGGGACGGAAGCGGCCAAGGCGACAGCCATTGAAGACCTTCTCAGTGGTACCGTCCAGAAACGGCTGGTTGTCCGGACGATGAACTTTGGATGCGTTGAATAGTCCCTGGGCGACATAGATCCAACCGCCTGGCGCACGCTCGAACTGATGCGGCATCAGGTGTGAGTCCTGTACGCCGAACCCATCCAGAATCACGTCGAACTTGTCCGACTTCCCGTCCTTGTTGGTGTCTATATAGTGGCGGATCTGCGAACCGTAGTGGACATAGGCACCGTTGCCATCGAGGTCAGGCAGGAGACCTAGCGGAATGGCAAGTCCTTCCGCGAACACGTGCGGCGTCAGCGGCAGGGGAGCGGAAGGATCGTCGAACACGAGAACCTTGTCCTTCCCACCGCGGGCGTAGAGGGCGTCGGCAACGGACTTGTTCTCATTACCGTCCACCGGATATTCGAAAGCGGTCATGGTCCACATCCGGCCCCGTGCGTCCCAGGCCATGGTGATGGGCTTTCCGACCCCCTGCTCTTCCGAGGCGACAAGTTCGGCCACGTAGCCGGGTGGCAGCTTGAACGAAGCGAGTTCCTCCCGGGGACTGCGTGGTTTGGCGGTCGCGGACACAGGAGCAGGAAACGACCCGGAGGCGGGCTTCCAAGTGGCAGCTCCTGGCGTGTCAGGGAGTGCATCGAGCGTGACGTCCTTGACCTGCACCAGACACTTGCCGCCGGAATGGACTTGGAAGGCGATCCTGCCCTCAAGCGGGATGGAGCTGTCGCGCTCGGTGTAGTCGAGGGCGGGCACGCCATTGATCCACGAGCGGATGCGGCGGCCCTCGCAGAGGATGCGGTAGTCGTTCCAATCCCAGTCCTTCACCGCGGCGTTGAGGGCGGACTGGTCGATGGCACCGGAGATCTTTGCTTCTCTACGATGTTCATCGTATAAATCCCCCCAGTAGCCGACACCGGCATCCACCTGGTAGCCCTTCATGGAAGCCTTGCCGGGCTCACGGATGCTGCGAACCTGCACGCCTGAGTTGATGAATCCATCGCCTTTGACGAGACGGAGCTTCAGGTGCAGTTCGAAATTCCGGTAGTCTGCAGCCGTGGAGAGGAACAAGTTGGAGGGAGTCGTCTCTTCCATCAGGCCGCCGGTGATGGCACCGTCCTGGACACGCCACCATTTTTCCTCCCCTTTTGGGATTTCCCACCCTTCGAGTGATTTCCCGTTGAAAAGGGTCGTCGGTGCGGAGTGGAGCGAAGTGGCGCTGAGAAGGAGCAGAAGCAGTGAGCGGAGATTCATGGTGCGGGGAGTTCGATCGCGGCAGAGAGAGGCAGCGACCCACAGATTAGATTTCGAAATCGAAGACGGTGACACGGGCGAGACGTGGAACGACGATGGACTTCACCCGCTCGTGCTCGGGGTGCGGCAGGTATTCGTCCCGATGTCGGGCGGTCGCAAAGGTCATGATGAAGCCGTGAGTGAACCCGTCATTGAGCCCCTCCGCGCTTTCGTAGGGACCATGCTCCATGTCGAGCAGGCCCGGAATGATGCCGATCATGCCTTTCAATTCGGAAAAGCATTCGTCGATCTGATCCGGAGTGACCTCCGGGTGAAACTGGAACATACCGATGTGTCTGACCATGGTGATGGGCTTTCTACGCATCTGCGGGATGATTCCGATCAACCGGCGGCTATTCGGAATCCACCTCCATCAGCGCGATCAGCTTTTCGGCACAGGCCCGGGCAAAGGCTGGATCGTTGATTTCAAGATCGAAGGTTTCGACAGGCTGGTGGGAATGGGCGCGCAGGGAATCGAAAAGGGCGGCATCTGCAGAGGGATCATGAAAGGGCTGACCGGCCGCGGAGATGATGCTGATGGCGCGGGCGGGAATCATCACGGCACAAGGCGCGGTGTATTGATTCACCTTTTCCGCGACGATGCGGCCCAGCTCGGCGCATTCGGCCGGGGTGGTCCGCATCAGGGTGACCTGCGGATTGTGGTGATAGAAGGTGCGATCGGCGAATTTCGCCGGCACGGAAGCGGGCTCGCCGAAATTGACCATATCGAGGCAGCCGGGAGCAATGACGGCTGGCACCCCGGCCGCAGCGGCGGCATCGAGACGGGTCGGACCAGCGGTAAGCACGCCGCCGACAAGCTCATCCGCCCACTCGGTGGTGGTGAGATCGAGAACACCGCTGGCGAGGCCGCTGGCGATGATGGCCTCCATCGACCGGCCCCCTGCCCCGGTGGCGGCGAAGACGAGTACTTCATATCCGGCCTCGTCCAGGATGCGCTTGGCCTCCGTGACACAGGCGGTGGTATTGCCAAACATGCTGGCGACCACGAGCGGACGGGACGATTCCGAATCGACGGTGGCCTCGACCATGCCGCAGATGGCTCCGGCTGCGCGGCTGAGGATGAGACGGGACAGACGATTGAGCCCGGCGACATCCGCAATGCTGGGCATCATGACGATGTCGGACGTGCCGACGTAGGGGGCGGTCTGGCCACTGGCCAGAGTGGAGACCATCAGCTTTGGGAAGCCGAGGGGAAGCGCGCGCATGGCCGCAGTCCCGATGGCGGTGCCGCCGCCTCCGCCGAGCGAAATGACCCCGTCGATGCGTTGGTCGGCGACGAGTTTCGCCAGGAAAACCGGAGCCGCCCGGGTCATGGCGAGGACGCATTCGCCCCGATCCTGTCGGGCGACGAGCGTGGGCAGGTCGATGCCTCCTGCCAGCGCAACGGCTTCGCGAGGAATGTCCGGCGTTTCCGTGGGAGGCGCGCCGGTGCCGACATCAATGAGGAGTGCTTCATGGCCGCGGGCGCGAATGGCACGGGCGACGAAGGCGTGCTCTTCTCCTTTCGTATCGAGCGTTCCAAGGACGGCGATGATGGCCATGGTAGTGTGGGATGAATGGGCTGACCCTGCTCGCAGGCAGGAAAGCCCGTGCGGCTACGAGAGTTTTCGTTTTACGGGAATGGCTTTGAACTCCCGGGTGAGCTGCGGAAGCGATTGCTCGACCGCCATGCGTTCGAGGGACGAGGCTCCCACAAACCCGACGGCATCGGAATGTTCGCAGATGTAAGCGGCATCCTCGGGGGTATTGATCGGGCCGCCATGGCTGAGATAGATAATGTCCTTGCGGACGCTGTTACCGGCGTCGATGACGACCTGCATGCGGCGGGCCGCTTCCTCCAGGGGTGGCACGGTGGCATCCGCAACGCCGATCGAACCGCCGATCGTGGTGCCAATGTGCCCGATGATGACATCGGCGCCGGCCTCGGCCATCGCCTTCGAATCCTCGGCAGTCTCGACGTAGACGATGGTGAAAAGATCCATCTTCCGGGCGAGCGCCACCATTTCATATTCCTTCTGCACGCTCATCCCGGTCTGTTCGAGAACCTGGCGGAACTTCCCGTCAACGATGCAGTGGGTGGGAAAATTGTTCACGCCGCTGAAGCCCATGTCCTTCACCTTGCCAAGCCAGTGCCACATGCGGCGGCGCGGGTCGGTGGCGTGGACGCCGCAGATGACCGGGATCTCCTCGACGACAGGGAGGACTTCATATTCACCGATTTCCATGGCGACGGCATTGGCATCTCCATAGGCCATGAGGCCGGCGGTGGAGCCGTGGCCGGCCATGCGGAAGCGGCCGGAATTGTAAACGATGATGAGGTCGGCACCGCCCTGTTCGATGAACTTGGCGCTGATACCGGTGCCGGCTCCGGCGGCAATGATGGGCTGCCCCTTCGCAAGGGTGTCGTGGAGGCGTTCGAGCACCTCGCTGCGGGTGTAGGGGTTTCCTTTTCCGGTCCAGGGGTTGGGCATGATGGTGGTGGGAAGAATGTTGGCCGGAGTGTGAACGCCGGAGTGAGGCACTCTTTAGCATGTGGGATGGAAAAGTGCCGCACATTCGTTTATCGCGGAAACACATGGAGCTGTCGTTACGGGAAAGCGGTTGTCGCGCGCCGCCGCAATCAGGGAGTTCGTACTTTCTACGTGCGCCAGAACAGGGAAAACTCCGGCATGCCAAATCCGGACTCAATCCCCGGTCGAGCCGAGGACATCCAGATCCTCGGGGAAGGGACCACCTATCAGGTGGTGCGCGCGCATGTGGATGATATCCGGAACTGGCTTCAGGTTGGAAATACCTGTCCGCTGCTGGCGCAGCACCATATTTCCCACGTCGGTATCATGGAGGCAGAGCCACCGTTCGAAGTGGTACGGCTGGACCAATCGGGCACGTTCATGCTGGCGTGCTACGAAGGCGAAGGGCTGGTGCTGGTGGATGGCGCGTGGAAACGGATCCAGGCGGGACAGGCCTGCCTGCAGCCGCCATTCGTGATGAACGCCATGAAATGCGCGAAAGGCAGGCGGTGGAAATTCGTCTGGGTGCGCTACCGGGAATCCCGGGAAACCGCCCCGATCCTATCCGCCCTTTCCCCGGTGACGGGAGCCTTCGATCCGGCTCCCCTGAAGGCAGCCGTGCAGGGCCTGCATGCGGAATCGGGGGCCAACAACACGGCATCGGCCCTCCATCACTGGACCGAGCTGGTGCATCACTACGTGATCCGTTTCGCACAGCCGCATCAGCCGGACGGACGCCTGTGGCGGCTCTGGCAGCGGGTGGAGGCGGACTTGGCAAAGCCGTGGACATTGGGAGATCTGGCGGCGCTCGCGTTTATGAGCGAAGAGCACCTGCGGCGGTTGTGCCGGAAGGAGCTGGGACGCAGCCCGATGCAGCACCTGACCTTCCTGCGGCTTCAGAGGGCGAGACATCTTCTTTCAGTGACGGATGACAAGGTGGAGGTGATCGCCCGCTCGGTGGGCTTCGAGAGCCCGTTCAGCTTTTCGAACACCTTCAAAAAATGGGTCGGGTGGCGTCCATCGGAGTACCGGCATTCGGGAGAGCGGTAGAGAGGAAATGAATCCCGCGACTCGATCGAGCGAGTCTGCGACCCGGACGGAGGGGCAATCCAGGCCTCACTCGATGGTGAGTTTCCTGGGGAAGGCCTCGTTTCCGAAGTGAATGCGGAGGAGTTTATCCGCCGCATCGTACTCAAATGTATCCAACGGCTGGCCATTGAGAGTGACTCGCTTCGGTGCCTTCGTGCACGCGACGAGGACAGTCGCCTCCGTGTCGCCCACCCCTTCGACCGTCCAGGTTGGCACCTTGGTTCCAGGTGTAGGCAGTGTCTTGCAGGCCGAGGCGAGCACCCGGGTGCCGATGCCTTTCATGCGATCCAAGTCCATGAGGAAAAAGCGGCTGCCGGGGACCAGTTCGACCGATTTCCGAACCTTCAGTTCGGGATCGAAGAGATTCACCAACCGCCCAGTCAGCATCGTCGGGTCTCCGCCGATCGATTCATCCAGCCCCGCGCCAATCCAGTAAGGTCCGCGCCGCAGCGCCAAGTGATTCGTTTCATGCCATGTGCCGCCACTTCGTTCCACCGCGCGCTGGATCACTCCGGCGATGAAAGCGTCCCCCTCGCGGCTGAGCGCCAATTTCACCGGGCTGCGCGGCAGCCAGATGACGGTGCCGTTTCCAGCCTTACACGAGGGCTCGTCTCCAGCGGGGAAATCTCCATCGGTCAGGCCAAGGGTCTGGAACAGATGCTGGCGTGGCAAAAGCTTCGTCCTGCCGCCGTCGTTCCACCATTCCTTGACCTGGTTGTAAGGATCGGAATCGTCGTCGATCATCACCAGCGTGCCGCCTTTTTTCACCCAGTCGCCAAGCGCGACATGAACCTCCGGCCCCAATGGCTTCTGTCCCTGATAGGAGAGCATGAGCACCTTCTGGTTATCGAGAAATCCCTTCAGCGGGACGTTCTCAAGCTGCACAGGCACCACCGGGATCCCCCGCTTCACCATCGGCAGGGCCTGGCCGTAGAAGTGCGCCATGTTCGGGTCGCTGGGGGTCGGTTGCTCACGCTGAAACATGAGCGAGTCGCTGACCAGGATGCCGATGCCAGAGGTGCCTGCCTCCCAGGTGATGTCGGGCTGCTTCATGTCATTGAGAGCATTCATCACCACCTGCAGTTCGGTGGCATAGTCGGCCGGTATCGACTGACGGTCCTCGGGCTTTGCGTTGCGCGGATATTTTCCGCCGAAGATCCGCTCCGGCCAGGGCGCCACCTCATACTTCGCAACGTCAGGCTGCAACAGCGAGGCTACCAGCGTGGATTCCCAGTTGGTGCGGTAGTCGGCCCAATCGTGCCGGGGATTGTCCTCCACGGGATCGTTCAGATACCACACACTGCGGCCCGTCGCGCGCACGAGATTCTGCATGGCTCCGTACTCGAGGAAGGCGGTCTCAAAGGTGCGCTCCTTTTGCTGGCCGCGGAAATGATTCGGCGTGCGCGCGGTGCCAGTCCAGACCTGGGCGATGTAGCCATCGCAGCCTTCGATTTTCGCCAAGCTCGATTGGGGGCTGACGATGCACCAGTGCGCGTAGTTCAGCAGGCTGTGGGTAGGCACATAGCAGCGCACCTTCGCGCCGGTCCGCTTGTTGAACGCCTGCACGTGGGTGAACACCTGCTGCAAGGCGCGGCGGTAGAGGTAGTATTTCAGCTTCGAGGAGCGCCATTGACCGTCCACCGACAAATGCGGTGGCTGCCAGGGTTCCTTGTAATAGTCCTGCCACTCGCGCTTGAAGCCCTCCGAATAGCCCGCCCGCGCCCAGAACTCCGGCTCCTCCAGATGGATCGCCTCCGCTCCGGCATCAAGCGCCCGCTGCACCCCGACGCAGAGGTATTCCCCGTAGTTCGCCGCCGGGGACATGTAGTAAACATCGCCGCCGTGGCCGATCTTTTTGCCATTCTTGTCGGTCTGCGCGTTGTCCTCATGGTTTACGCCGTCGAAGCGGCCGTAGAGGTAATCCTGATACTGCCCCCACGCCACGCCGGTCATGGTATGGACGTGGTAGCCGCGATCGCGCCAGGATTTGATCCGATCCGGTAGTCCGGCGTCGATGCCATACACCAGAGCCACGTCCGAACGCAGGTTCCCCTTCGCATTCCAGGCCTCGGATGTTTGGAAACAGGTCCGCTCCGCCACCGAAGCCGGATCATTTGGAAACGGTGGTGGTAGTTCGGCACGGGTCGCGGCCGGACCCATTACGGCGGCGAGAAGGAAAAGGCGGATGCGCATCGGTCCACAGAACCTAGCGCGGTTTTCCTCCGCAGGGAAGTTCAGCCGTCCACACGAAACGCGACAGGCCGGATGATCACTACCGTTTGCCCCCATCCGCCGCCCGCTTCGCTTGAGGGTTGCTTACCCGGCCGGCGTCTCAATGATTCGGGCCTAGACATCGTCGTTCCAATGAATGGCGATTCCAATGACGGCCTCGATGACCGAGTCCATCTGGTCGAGAATCATTTTGAATCCCTTCTCCTGCTGAAGATCATAGAGATCGTAATCCAGGTCGTTCCGCATGCAGTTCTCGGCATCCACATTGTCCCATGCCGGTGTAGAGATGGTTGCTGGGGCTGAGCGTGACGTTGCCAGCGATCTGGTTACAGTTGGCTGCGAGATTATCGGGATTTCCGATAAACATCTCGGTACCACCAGATGTCTGGAGTGTGCCGCCGGTGAGACCGGACTACGGCCCGATCAATGGGTAATCCGCACGCGGTAGAAACGTCGGACATCCGCACCCGGCGCATCGGTGAACGTATGGGCATTTCCAACAGCGGGAGCTGAAAGCGCCGGGCCGATCGGAATCCATGAAGTGAGGTCGGTGGAACGCTCCATCTGATATTGCCACGAGGCGGTGATCGGCAGGGTCAAGGAAACCTCACCGGGGGAGACCATTTGGAAATCCACCGACGGGAGGATAAAATTTGGACTTTCTGCGGGAGCCGGCCAGCCGGGGTAGCCGAAGAGGGTCTGTATCTGCGAATCCGTGAGCAATCCCTGATAGAGCCGGACATCAGTCATCTTGCCCCTGAGGTCATACAGCGAGCTGCTGCCGGGGCGCAGACCGAGGGTGATCGGCCGACCTGCATCGGGCAGGACAAAACTGGCGATCCCGGCGGATTTTACCAAAGCTCCATTGCGGTAGCAGCGGAGAGTTGACCCGTCGAATGAAGCCGCAACGTGCACCCAGGCATTCTGCAGGCCTGTGCCGGGATTGTAGTTCGGATAGCTATTCCACGTCGATTGATCTCCCACCCAGTAGTCCAATGAACCGTTGCTCTCGGTGTAGAATAACAACCCCTTGGTATCTCCGGAGAGATTCATCCACGAGAACGCTGCGCCATAGCCGCTCGATATCGGAACATCAGGCCGGACCCAGTAGGAGACTGTCCATGCTTCCCCGGAGCGGAATAGCTGGTCAGCCAAGGTGGCAGGGAGCTCTACATATTGACCTCCAGCCAGGGCGACCGAACGGAGGCCCGACTCAGCGGCCGCGGGAACATTGGCCGAGCCGAGAGCGGGACCGCCCACGTAGCTGCCGTCGTAATTCCCGAGTGAATCATGTGCCACCGTACCTGATGTTTCGCTCAGCCAGTAGCGGGCCAGCGGCTGGTGAAGGGCGCCAGGACTAGGGACCTCATCCACGATCAGCAGCAGCCCTTTTTTCGCTGCCAATGGTATTGAAGCGCCCGGCAGGTAGTCCGCCTGGGTCTGAAAGCCAGCGGAAGTGGGAACGAAGAAATCCGCCTTGGCTGGATTGAGACCCAGAGCGCTCCAGTTCACGGTGAGCGTGACGTTCTTGGCGGACGTGGAAAAGTTGCCAAGCGCGATCAAAGTCTTGCCGTTCTTGATGAAGGCGGTGGCCTTGACCTCCGGATCACTGGTGGTCACCGGAGCATCGGCATCCCACCAGCCTTTCATTGTGGCGGTTTGCAAGCCGCCGAACTGATCCCAGATCTTCCAGACAGGACGTGGGTCGAGGAAGATTCCATCCGTAGTCCAGCCCCAGCGCTGGGTCATGCCAAATACGGTGGCCAGCCACGGATTCCCTCCATCGTGAAGCATCTCCCCCATCAGGCCGAAAGGGATTCCCGAGACCTGCACAAGCCATTGATCGGCTGTCAGGGCGTTGTAGTTCCACGACTCTCCGAACCAGAGACGATCGATGTAGGGAAAGAACTCGGCGTATTGATTGACCGGACCTTGGGAGAAAGCGGTGTTGGAATGGAGGTCGATGCGGGACCCGGGCTGAGAGTCCAGCAGCACGCGGCGAATGCGCTTGAGGGTCCGGCGGTCGTAGGCCACATCATCGAGATAGAGGCCGCTCATGTGGTAATTGGTGGCGAGCCATTGGACACCTTCCACGTAGTAGTTATACCACCGGGAATCCCGCGTCGTGATCACCGAGGCGTCGTAGCGGCCGCCGGCCGCCGGCGCGTACCATTGCGGAGTATAGTCGCTGGCGTAGTGCTCCCGCAGCCAGGGGAAGCCCCCTCCACCGCCGGTGCCGAGAACCTCATTATTCAGGCTGCGCAGAGCCCAGATTTCCGCCGTGTTCTGGGTAAGTTCCCGAACCGTGTCGTAGAGCTTCACCTTCGCACCCTGTGCTTGATAGGTGTTGATGAAGGATGTGGTTTCCGCGGGGGTCGCAAAGGGCCAGTTGATGAACGGGTTGGCCGAGGTAGCGTGATGGACATTGATCACGTTCACGCCCCAGCTCTTCCAATCCGCTGGAGGGTCGGGGGCGGCCGGATTGTGGTAATACCGATCACCGAATTGCAGGGCGGTATCCAGCGGCTTGACCGGTGTGATCAATAAAGAAAATTCAAATACCACCGGGATATTGGCAGTAAGAGCCCGCGCGCCGGACGTGGCTCGGAATAGAGTTCCGGTCCCGGAATTGGTCACAGTCACGCCGCCGCCGCCCCAGGTCGGAGGCGGTGATGGATTGTAGAGCGCCAGCAGAGGGCCATTGTAGGATGCTCCCCGTAATTCGCAGTGCAGACCGGCCTGGGCACTGCCCAACCAGAGGCTGTCGTGTGGGGTGGTCCATGCCCAACTGAAGCTCGCGGGAGTCAATCCACCTTCATAGCCCATGCCGGTCATCATCGTCGATGCAGCAGGAGTCAGCGGAAGTTCCAAAGCGACATCGGTCAGGCTCTTGGCAGTTGGTGAAGAGAGCGAGATCTTATAGTTCACGTGGCCATCGAACTCCATGCTGGCATGGGTGATCATGGTCATCCCTCCGGAGAAGGAAGTATATTGCCACTCGATCCGGCCATCGTTCTGCACCGTGATTACCGGACTTCCACCTGCGAACGTTAGTGGCGATCCACCCGAGCTGACGATCATCCTGGCTGCCGATTGCAGGACCGCCGTGGTGCCGACCTTGATGTCGGCTGGCATCCCGGAACCATCGTAGGTGAGCGTTCGGCCCAGCACCCCCACGGTCCGGTTGGACAACGTCATCGGTGTGTATGGGGCGATCGGCACGTCGCTCACTCCGAGCTGGGAATCGAGCCAATGGAGACGCGAATGCTTCTCCGGCTGATTATAACCATGATTGATCGAAGCCCCCGCCTGGACGGTAAGATTGACAGTGATGACCCGGGAAGGAGCATTTGAAGAACTGAGGGTGATTTGTCCGGTATAAACACCTGCGGCGGCATCCGGTGGCACCTGGATGGTGAACCAGAAGGGCTGAATGGTTCCCTGGGAGACGCTGACGGATTTTGTCAGTGGTTGGCCATCCCAGTTGGTGCCTCCGAGATTGATGCAAGAGATGTTGGCCGCAGGAATGGTCGCGCCTCCAGGGGATACCAGGTTTCCGATGGTGACTTGAACGTTGTTGATTGCCTGGGTGCTCGCATACACCCCGATCTGGAAGGCATACGATTCGTCGGGAAGCGCGCTGCCATTCATCACCGTTGAGGGCCCGTCAGACCAGCGGTACGGAAATTCGTCCCGCATCTTGATCGGATGCAGACCGTCATCGGTGAAAGTGAGGAATGCCTGAGGGTTGGCTGAGAGCAGGGAGGTGCGTTCTACTGCCGTCACCGGTACCTCCATTGGCCAGAACGCGTCGATCGGCAGCCGCGCTTCGAAACGTTGCAGGACGGCGGCTGGCTTCGAGGCCGTTGCGGAGGGCAGTCCATTACTGCTCAGCCAGGCAGAGGAAGCCGTGTTTTGAAAGGAGACATAGTTTCCGCCATAGCTGCCGGACGTGCTCTGATCGTCGGTGAACGGAAGGTAATAAATGTCATACTCTCCACTGGTCGATGCCTGGAACACCACGGTGGAAGTCTCGCGGGTCAGGGTCGGTGCGATGCGGTTAGCCACCACAGCTCCGCTGGAGGCATTGACCACCACGATATTCTGGGTAAGCGGATCACTGGCCCTGCGCCGCCACGGCAGATCGACCTTTACCGCATCTGCTGCGATCGCCACCTGGACAATCGCCCGGTGGCTTCCCCGCTGGTCGATCGACCATGGAGTGGCCGCCACCGTGTAGGGCACGCTGGGCGGATTCTCCTGCACGGCGCTCGCGAAGGAATCCGTCAAGCACAGCGCAACCGCACCGAAAAAACCTGCTAACCTCATTGGATGGAAAGTGATTTGCATAAAGAAAGGGACCGCCGGATTTGCAACGACGGTCCCTTGGAATTTCCGGTTAGGACGCGAGGATCACGGAATGGTCACTTTGAGACGGACGAACCGCTTTGGATCACCGGTAGGAATCGTGTATTGGACTGAGGTTCCATTATCCACGACACCGGTGGTAGCCGTGGTCCAGGTCACCAGGTCGGCCGAGGTCTGGACGACATAGGTGGCGGTGGCCGCCGGGTCCTTGGGCCATGTGATTTTACCAGTGGCGTCAGGAGCTGGATTTAATGTGAACGACGAACCCGTAAGGCCCATGAAGTATTCAACCCCGTTCGGAACTCCATCGTGGTCGTAGTCCTGATCAGCGGTTCCTCCACCGGCATTCGTAGTAGCCCACGAGGCGTAGGTGTTGCCGGGTCCGACGCTGAGGATGCCGGTGGCCTCGGTGAAGGTCCAGGTGTTGCCACCGGTGACCTTGGTCCAGACATGGGACGCCCCGGTGAATCCTGTGACTGCAAAGCTCCCGCCGTAGGTTTTGCTGGTGACGTCAACCAGAGTCCAGGTGTTGCCGGAGGTGGTGTTCGCGCCAGCCAGGTTGATCGTGAAGGCCCCATTGAACGTGGCGGTGCCGGCCCCGGTGACCTTGTTCGTCACGCCGTTGGTCGTGGGCACGAAGGCAAGACTGCCGGTTGTCGCGAGCGCCAGAGTTCCCGCGCTCACGGTGGTGGTGCCGGTGTAGGTATTGGCACCCGACAGGGTCTGGGTGCCGGTTCCGATCTTGGTGAAGTTCAGAACCCCCGTGCCGTTCGAGATCACCCCGCTGAAGGTGGACGAACCATCGCCACTGCCGACCGTCCAGGTATTGGCTCCGCCCGTGCTGTAGCCGGAGAGTGAACCCGATCCGGACAGCGTCCCGATCGTTTCGTTGGTGCCGTTCTTGGCATTGATGAGGGTGCCATCGACCGTCACGGAAGTGCCGTCAGGGAGGAAGTTCACTCCGGAGAATCCCCCGTTGCTAAGTTGCAGGAAGCTACCCGCAGTGATGGTCAGCCCCCCTACCCATGTATTCGCGGAACTTCCCGTCATCAGCAGTTTCTTACCGACTCCGACTCCGTTGATGGTGATGTTGCCGGTTCCGGAAATCACACCGGTGTAGTCCAGGCGATTGCCAAAGTCGTTCGTGACACCGTTTTGAAGCACCAGCGTGCGGCCCGCCAGAGTGATATTGCCGCTGATAACCGGATTATTGCCGCCAGTGGTGGTGGCTTGCGGAACCCAGCCAAACGTCGCGGTGCCGGTGCCGGTGCCTGGCACCGTGATCGGACTGGAGAAATTCGACGAGTTCGGAAGATCCAGAAGGAGGCTGGCGTTCGCCGCAGTGTCACCGAGGCTCACGGTGCTGCCGGTCGGAATCGTGCCAGTCGTTTTCGCGATGACGGTGCCGGCGCTGATTGTGGTGGCTCCGCCATAAGTGTTGGTTCCGTTCAGGATCAGCATGCCCGCACCTGTTTTGGTGAGGCCGTTGATTCCGGTGAGGACGCCATTGTACGTCGCGGTTTGATTCACCACCTGGATGGTGGGAACTGCCGCATCCAGGGTCAAAGGGGCAAACCCGGAGACGATCCAGTTGCTGTCAGGAGTCGTATCGCCAAAGATGAGTTTGCCGATCGTGTGCGGGCTCACAAGGGTTACCGTTGCGTCGCCCGGCAGGTCCAGCGTGGAGAAATCCGCCGTGATGCCGGTGCCGTTTCCGACTGCGTTGTCCTGCCAGTTCGACGGATCCTCCCAAGAACCATCCCCGGCGGTGATCCAGACGCCCTGGGCAACGATCGTGTAATCGCCGCTCGTTTCATCACTGTCCGCAAACCCCGACATCTCGGCATAAGCCCGGATGGTGGTGGTGGACGGCGGATTCAACAGAATGCCGCTGGCCGGGTTCGCGACATTGATCCGGGTGCCGGACGTATGGGGATCCGTGCCATCCAGCGTGTAATGGATGGTGGAGCCGGTATTCGAGGTGATGGCAAGGGACTGGGCTCCTGTATAGGTGCCAGGTGCCAAGCTGAAGATCGGCGTATTGAGTGTGTTGACAACCGTGATCGTGCCGCTGGTGAGCAAGCCCGAAAGATCCCAACTGAGTCCGGCGGGAAGGGTCGGCAGGATGTAGCTGCTGAAGCCGCCGCTGGAGGTGGGAGAACTGAAGAGCTGGAACGAATCACCCACGTCCAGCGCATCGCCAGTGGCGGTGACTTCAAGCGTTCCTCCGAAATTGACCGCGTTTACATACAATAGATCCGAAGTGAGCGGGGTGGGGTCGGACGCGGTCTTGTTGATCTGGAAGGTGACCTTGCTACCTGTCTGAAAAGTAACCGTGTTATAGACCGAGAGGGTGCCGATGGACGATCCACCAGGAGTCAGCACGCCGAGGTTGTTCACCGTCACCGGACCGAAGATCGCGCCGATACCACTCAAGGTGCCGGTGCTGTTCACCGCCACCCCACCATTGCCGATGCTGGCCCCGCTGTTGACGAAAAGAGTGCCGCCGTTCACCGCCATGCTCTGGGTGGTGCTGTTCACTGCTGTGAGCGTCTCGGTGCCGGTGCCGGTCTTGACCAGGCCCACCGTGCCACTGACTACGCCGCCGAAGCTGCTCGTGGCATTATTATTACCCACCGTCAGGGTGCCCGAGCCGCTGATAGAACCAGTACCGGTCAGGCCGTTCACCGTCGCGGTCTTGCCATTCACCGCCAGGGTGCCGTTGACAGTCAGATCCCCGAAGCCTGAGCCGTTGGGAATGACATTGTTTGCACCCAGCGTGAGCGTGCCGGAAGAAACGGTCGTGCCGCCAGTGTAGCTGTTGGAGGCGGAAGAGAGCGTCAGCGTAAAGGCACCACCGGCGGTCCCACCTGCACAAACGAGAGAACCGCTGCCGCTGATCGGTCCCGTAACGGTGATAGCGCCGGATACGCCGGTGCCGTTGATGAAGGAAACGACATGGCCAGCCGTGTTAACGGGAGCGCTGATGGTCGAAGCGGCACCCGCATTGCCAGCTTGCAAAGCGGCGTCTCCGGCCAAGGTAACTGTGCCGGAAATCGTGCATTGATAGAGCGCCAGAGCACCGCGGCCATTGCCTGGAGGGTTCGCCGCCGTGGTGATACCAGCGCCGGACAGAATCAAATTCCCGGCATAATTCATGCCGTTGTTGATCAGGAGTTGGCCCCCGGGAGCAACGTTTATGGTGGAGCCCGCTGCCGGCAGCATGGTCTGGGTTCCAATGTCGGAGAAGGCCCCCACATTGTAATTCACGGTGCCCGTGAAGCTGCTGTTGTTTCCCGTAAGGGGAAAGGCTCGCACCGTTGTCGAATCAGATGGAGACAGATTGACAATACCCGAACCACTGATGGAGTTGGCGATCGTTCCTCCGAGCAGCGTGTTAGTCAGTGTTCCACCACTCCCGATGGAGACCGGACTGCTCCCGGAAATGGAACCACCGGTGACGATGGTGAGCCCGCCACCATTGATCGTCGTCGAGCCGGTGTAGGTATTCGCCGCGCTCAGCGTGAGCGTGCCCGAACCGATCTTGGTCAAAGTGCCGCCCGTTCCGCTGATAACGCCGGAGTAGGTTTGGGCGCTGCCGTTGTTAAAGGTCACGTTGGCAGTGTCGACGATGTTGCCGACGATGCTCGCATTGGTAGTGCCATTGCCCAGTTGCAAGGTGCCGCCGGTAACCGTCGTGCCGCCGGAGTAGCTGTTGGTATTGGCGATTGTCAGAGTGCCGGTGCCGGACTTGCTCAGGGCCGCGATCCCGGCGATGCCATTGCTGCCGGTGAGGGTGTAGTCGTTGCCGGTATCGTTGGCGAACGTCACGCTGGCCGGGATGACATCCGCTCCCGAGATGACGAGGTTGCGATTGCCCGTCGTATTCCCGAACTGCACTGCATCGGAGGTGAAATAGGTGGTTGGCGTAGTTCCGTCGCTCACCAACACCCAGTTGCCGGTGGTGGTCGTATCCCAGTTGCCGTTGTTGCCGCCGCTCCAAAGCGGAGCTCCTCCGGAGACATTCAGACCGAGGTAGGTGAGAGGTGACGTGGTGGTGTCCAGCGTGTAGGTGCGGGGTCGCGAGCCACCCGGAGCCGGAGGCGTGGTGCCAAGCGTGAACGCGCTAATGCCCGAGCCGCCAAGCAGACCAGAACCGTAGCTGACAAGGCGATAAGCGCCTGGGGCAAGAGGTGCGCTGCTGGTGATATTGATGGTTTGGGTGCCACTGGTGGTCACCGCGCCGGTCACTGCGACGCTGGCGGTCGAGCCCGTAACCGGCATCAGATTGAGCGACGCACTGCCGCCGAAACTCAGGGAACTCAATGTCAGGTTTCCGACATTGGCGATGCCACCCTGAACCGCCCCGCCTGCGCTCACACTCACGGCGCCGGCACTTCCCTTGCCGCCGAAATTGCCGGTGCTTCCGACCGAAACCGCACTGCCCGCAGCCAGCGAGCCGGCATTGAGAAGCAGAGAACCGTTGCTCACGGTGGTTGCGCCTGTGTAGGTATTGCCACCCGTGAAAGTCAAATTACCGGTTCCGGTTTTGGTCAGCGACAAAGCACTGCTCATTACCCCGCTGTAGGTGCTGGTGGCATTGTTATCACCCACCGTCAACGCCCCCCCGCCATTAATAGCGCCCGCGCCGCTAAGGCCGTTGACCGTTTCGGTCTTGCCGTTCACATTCAGTGTACCGCCCGTCAAGATTAAATCGCCAAAACCTGAGCCATTGGGAATTACGTTGTTCGCGCCCAGCGCCAAGGTGCCGGTCGTCAGGGTTGTGTTGCCTGTATAACTGTTGCTGGCAGACGAAAGTGTAACCGTAAGCGCTCCGGTACTGCCCTGATTGACAATCACAGAGCCAGCGCCGCCTACCGCCCCTGTAACGGTCATCGCGCCGCTCGATATGGTGTTGTTGACGAAGGACAGAGCATGGCCAGCGGTATTAACCGTGGCGCTGATTGTGGATGCCGCGCCAGCATTGCCAGCCTGTAACGAAGCATCGCCCGACAGCGTAATGGTCCCGGCAATCGTGGAAACATACATGGTCAGCGCGCCGTGCCCGTTTCCAAAAATGGCTCCATTGCCAGAAATTCCGCCTCCCGAAATGACGAAATTTCCGTTATACGACTGGTTGTTGTCCAAAGTGAGCTGCCCACCTGTCGCGACATTAAAAGTTGTTGTCGATCCAAAGAAATTGGGACCCGAGCTAACATATGCAAGGGCTCCGGCATTAATATTAACTACGCCTGTGAAACCACTTTTGCTGCCAGAAAGGGTGAAGAGGCGGTAGGCGGACGAATCCGTAGGGGTGAAGGTCAGGGAACCGGAGCCGCTGATCGCGTTCGAAATGGTGGCTCCCAATCCAGTGTAGGTGAGCGCGCCCGCGCTTCCGATGGAAATTCCGCTCCCGCTCGCAATAGAACCGCTGTCGAGCACGACCACGCCGCCAGCATTGATAGTGGTAGTGCCGGTGTAGGTGTTGGCTCCGCTGAGGGTCAGGGACGCATTGCCGGCCTTGGTCAGGCCGGTGGATCCGGCTAGGATCGAACTGATCGTGGTGGCGGTGTTGGTCGTGAGCGTGCTGCTGGAGAGTGTGACCGTGCCGCCGGTGACGTTGTAGGCCGTGCCGGAGGTTCCCGAGCCATCCGTGCCACCGCCGAAGGTGAGATTGCCTGCCGTCAGCGTGCCCGCCGTGACGGTCTCGCTGGCGGCGGTGCCGCCGAAGACTGCGGCATCTCCCGATGTCCACGAGGTGACCGGAGCGGAAGTGGTGCCGTTATCCCAGTTGCCACCGCTCAGCCAATTTTGGGCGGTGGTGGTGGCATTGTCACTCTGGCTGTTCACGGTGGTGGCAGCGCCGTCCCAATAGAGGGTCGAGCCGCGGGCGACAGCGCCCATTGAAAAACTGATCGCAAGGAGGAATGCGGTGAATGAACGAGTGGGTTTCATCGATTTGAAGGGGTTTGCGGAATAAGGCCCCATCCTATTGTGCGACGCTCGAAACACACATCATTTGCATTCAGCTTTTAGGGGTTTCGATTTAGATTCTGTCACCCCCCCGCCAAATTGCCCTGTCCACAATCGCCTGGAAGCGATCTCAGTTTCACCCTGCAAGACCGACTTATGGTTGGCACTCCGCCCTTATACAACGCGCAACAAAACGGATAGGATTGCAATCCTCCGGCGAGATCCACTCCCCAAAGATGGCGGACAAGTTTCAGATTCATTTTTGGGCTTTCAGAACTCGTCGCAAGCGATCTGGCTCTCTGGCACGTTCAGCATGCCGAGCATCTCCCGGGTAGCCTTGACCATCATCGGGGGACCGCACAGGTAGTATTCCGCGCCCGCCGGAGCGTGGTGCTCTCTCAGATACTGCTCTAGCAGTATGTCGTGAACGAATCCGGAGAGGCCAGTCCAGCAATCCTCAGGCTGCGGCTCGGACAGGACCAGATGGAAGGTGAAATTGGGAAACCGGCGCGTCAGGCCTTCGAAATAGTCCTGATAGAAGGCCTCCTGCCGTGAGCGCGCTCCATACCAGAAGCTGACCCTCCGGTCGGTTTTGAGAGTCTCAAAGAGATGCGAGAGGTGGGAGCGCAGAGGTGCCATGCCCGCACCTCCCCCTACGTAGATCATTTCCGCTACGCCGGGTTTTATGTGGAAGTCTCCGAACGGGCCGATGGCAGTAACGATCTCTCCGGGTCTCAAGCGGTGAACGTAGGAAGAGCCGACTCCGGCGGGGCAGTCCTGACCGCGAGGCGGGGTGGCGATCCGGATGTTGAAGCGGAGCTGGCGGTCGATGGATGGGTTGGTGGCGATCGAGTAGTTGCGCCGGGCCGGGTTTCGGTTCTCTGATCGGAAATCGAACAGGTGATGTGCTGCCCAGACCTTGTCGAAAGGGGGCCTCACGGAGAATTCCTGGAATGATAGTTCCCCGTAAGCCGGAATGTCCAACTGCATGTAGTCGCCGGGCTGATAGATCGGCAACGGGCAACCTGGCTCGGGCTCCAACACCAGCTCCTTGATGAAGGTGGCGACGTTGTCGTTGCTGACCACGCGAAACCTGTACGTCGTGTGCTGTGAAGGGTGGTCTCCTGTATCAGTAGAACCAGGATCGAGAAAAATTTTCCCTCCCAGCTCTTTCACCTTGTAGGTCTTCAACGCGACACAGACCGGTTGCCGCTGAGGGGTGCCGTCCTTAATGTCGAAGCGTCCATTGTGTTTGGGACACTCGATCAGCCTCCCTTTGACCAAACCATCCGCGAGATGGGTGTTACCATGGGTACAGATGCCGTCCGTCGCATGGAGCGATTCGTCCAGCAGCCGGTAAACGGCATAGGTTTTCTGCCGGTGATCGAAGCGGAGAACGTCTTCACTTCCCAAGAGAGCGCTCGCGCAAACTTCGACCCACCCGTCCGGCCGCCGCTCCGTCGTCGTGAAAGCTGCGGAAGTCGAAGTAGCAGGCGTGCTGACAGTGGGAGCCGGCAACTTGCGGCGGATGTAGTAGCCGGGATCCTTCGCCTGGCGAAGCACTGCGGGAATGATTTCCTGCCATGCCTGCCAAAGACTGCGGTAGGGCGGAGGTAGATCCGGCTTCACAATCTCATGCAACCGCGGAAGATTGTGAAAGGGCACGAGTGGGAACATGTGGTGCTCCACGTGGTAGTTCATGTTCCAGTAGAGATACCGGTTGATGAAGTTCATTCGGATCGTCCGGCAATTGAGCCGGTGATCGAGCACGTTTTCCGCCAATCCCGCATGCTGGGTGTAACCGTAGATCGGCATCAGCCAGGAGCCGTAGAGAGTCGGCAGCCCAATGAACAGCAACGGCAGGATGCTGTGAAGGTGTATCGCAAGAGCAGCCACGCCTGCGTAGATCAACAGGTACAAGCGGGCACGGAGGAAGAGTTTCCCGTATTGGGAATCCGGAATGAAGGTCTTCTCCTCCGCTGTCATGCGACAGAAGCAATGGCGCAGCACGCTCAGGAAGTAACTCGGGATTACTTTCACGCTGAAGAAGCTCAGCAGCAGACCGGGAATGTCAGGCGGGCGCGGGACCGCGATCTCGGGATCCCTCCCCACGATGATCGTATCGCTGTGATGACGGGTGTGGCTCCAGCGCCAGACAACCGACTCGCGCATCACCATGAAGGAGGCGATTTCGTAAAGCGCGTCGTTGAGCCAGTCCGTTTTGAAGGCGGTGCCGTGGCCGGACTCATGCCACCGTGAATCGGAAGTGGAGGCATAGAGAATACCGTACATCATCAAGGGCAAAACGGCCCACCAACTTCCAGACAGCCATAATTTACCACCCAGGCAGCCGAAACCCAGAATCAAGGCGAACCACAGGAGCGTATCGCGGATGGCTGGCCAATCCCGCCGCTTCAGGAGATCACGCATCTGCTCCTTGGACACCGGCGAAGCATACCATGTGGCCTCGGCCAATCCCGCTTTGACGGCGAGAGCCGAATCCCTGCCAACAAGGCTGTAATCGCTCGGGCGAGTTTTTGTATCGGTCGACATGAGTATTCGTATTGAGACGGCCCCGGTGATAAGCGAAATGGACCAGAGGCACGATAGTGGCCGGGCATCGCTGCCCGGCCACCATTCATTGCATGTACCCGGAAAAGAGGAAACGATCGCCCATCAGATGTCGCTGTAGCCACTCGGTCGTTTCACCTGCCACTGCGGACTGGCTTGATCGTAGGCGGGAATGTTGATCGGGTTACCCTCCTTCATGGGCAACGGGGCGGCATCCTTGTCGAGGTGGAAGAGTTTCAGAGGCTGCTGCTCCTCCCCCTTCTTTTGGAGAAGGAGCACGGCGGAGTTCGCGCCCCCATAGCCGGTCTCCATCAGAATGATCTGGCATTCGTACCATTGGTCCTTGGTAACCGTGAACCACTGGCCACAGGCGAGCATCCCGTGCGAAGCAGAGTAACCGTTGGGATGTCCTCCACACGATGGTTGGATCCCTTGTGCAGGAGCCACAACGCGGCTCCTCCCGCCGTCTTGCACACGTTCGACTTCACCATCCAGTTGGTCGAGCCGTCATCGAGGTAGATGTCGGCGAAAGCATGGTGCTGTCCATAAATATAGTTGCCGCTGATCAGGCCGCCGCTCTGGTAGGCGAGACAGTAGATGCCCCCACCATCGGACAGGGAGCGCATGTGATCGTAAATCTTGTTCGAGAGAATCCGATTGCCGGTGGAGCTTTCGACTTTCTTCTCGGAGTGCCCCCATCCCAGCGAGATCCCGGTATAGGGCACCGCGTGAATTTCATTGTGTTCCACCGTGCATGATTGCACATGCCCCAAGAAAAGTGCACAAGCGGCCGGATAGTCGGTGCCGATGTTGTGGATTGTGCAATTGGAGATCACGATGCCACTGACAATGTCCCCCGAACCGAGGGGGAGCGCTGCTGCCTTGTCGCTGCCGCTGCCGCACTGGACGGCGCTGGCCGCGATGTCGTGAAAGTCGCAGCGGAAGACAGCGTCCTTCTGGCACGCTTCGTTGAGATCGATTCCATTGCCACCGAGGTCGCTGAAAGAGCAATGCCCCACCACCACGTTCCGCGCTCCAGCCAGCTCGATTGCGGCCTTCACCGGCGGTTCCATTTGGTTGGCCTGGTTGTCCGGCAAGCCACCCCCCGTACCGGGCTGAAGCCAATTGGACATCCGGAGTGCCAACCCCTCGAAACGGAGATTGGAAACCGGCGCATCCGCCTTCCCATCAACGCGGATCAACTGCTCCAGCACCGGCGCCTCGATGACGGCGGTTTTCATGTCTTCTCCGGGACGCGGGATATAAAAGACCGTGTGGCTCTTCCGGTTCAGATACCAATTTCCCGGCTTGTCCATGAATTCGTAGGCATTCTCGATCCACAGCGCCGGGTGGGGAGTGTGTCCGCCGATTGAAATTTCACCGCCCGCAATGGCCGTGATCGGAGATCGGCCCTGCGTCCATGGCCGGCGCTGGCTCACCACCTCCATGTCAGTAGGGTTCCCATAGCCCTGCAAGCTGATATCGCCAGTCGTATAGCCACTTGGGCCGGGTTTGAGTCCCATGTTCCCTTTTGAACGCGCACGTGTCGCTTTCGTCCCGTTGACATAGAGCTGGCGGAAGTTGTCAGCTCCGGTCACTTGCGCCTGCCAAATGTTTTTCGCCGGATCGTGCACGGTCCAACCAGTGACCGTCTTGCCTCCGTTGAGAATCGGCTTTTCACCCTTCGCCGCACGGTAGATCACCAAATGACCGTTACCACCAGAGTCGGCTGGTGAAAAAGTGAGTGTGGAGGCCAGACGATAGTCTCCGCCACGCAGCCAGATGACGATGTCATTCGTCGCCTTGGCTGGCAAATTCCGCAGCGCATTCTGGGCCCGGGCCAGTGTCTGGAATGGCTTCCCAGCCGATCCATCATTTGTGTCCGAGCCGGAGGGGGAAACATAGCAGGCAATCTCCCCGGCGGCAGCCGTCATGGCGGAGGAGCAAGAGGCCAGAAGAAGGACGGAAGCGCAGAAGTTCTTTTTCATCAGTCGACAAATAAGGGCAGGAAGATTCAGCGACGGCGGCGCAGGAGGAGGAGCATCCCTAGTCCCCCTAAAAGAGCCGGCCCAGGTTCCGGCACGGCCATCAGAGCCACGTCGTTCCCACCGGTGAAGGAGCTTCCAGCGTAGTCGGCGAGGTAGGTGATCTCATAAGCCTGGCTTCCAACGCTGAGGAAGGAGCCTTCAGCCAAGGTGTCGAAATTGCCGGTGATGGCATCCGTGCCGTCGTTCGCCAGAATGAAAAGAAGCGTTCCATTCACAGGTGTATAGCCGGTCGACGTGAGCGAGAGAGTGCCGTTCAACACCACCGTGCCTGTGACGTTGAGCTGGTCGAATTGGGTGCCGACGGTGCCGCCGTTAACCTCCATCGCCAGTGTGCCAGCGGTTTGCAGATTGAAGTTTCCCGAGGAGAGAATACCGGGGCTATTGCCGGGGCCGACGGTGCCGCCGCTGGTAACCGTGAGCGCACCGACGGTGCCCGAGCCGCCGAGCGTGCCACCGCTGTTCACGGTGACCGCGCTGCTGGCGATGCTGCCGTTGACCACGAGCTTGCCCGCGGAGACAGTGGTGGCCCCGGTATAGGTATTGACTCCGGTAAGCGTGAGCGTGGCCGAGCTGTTGTTCATCGTCAATGTCTTGCCACTGCCGGCGATGATCCCGCTGTAGGAGCTGCTGGCACTGCTGGTGTAATTCACATGGCCGGTGATGGTGCCCGTTCCCGCAAGGGTTCCGCCCGTTACGTTCAAGCCACCATCGGCATGGAGGTTGGCAGATGAACCGATGGTGAATGTGCCGCTGCTGGAGTTGACTACGCCGGTTACGCTACCGGTCCCATTCCAGTTGCCACCCGTCACACCCAAGGTCCCGGCGATAGTGCCGGACGAGCTGATGATGCCGCTGCCCGTCAGGGTGGCATTGCCGTTGATGGTGCCGCTGCCGCTCAATTCTCCGGCGGTGCCGACACCGACCGTGCTGCCCGATGCGAGGGAGCCATCAACTTGCAGGGTACCCCCACTGATCGTGGTGGCGCCGGTGTAGGTGTTGGTATTGGTGAGGACTTGGGTGCCCGAGCCGGACTTCGTGAGAGTCATGCCCGAAGCGCCATCGGCAATGACGCCGGAATAGCTGCTGGTGCCGGTTTGCGGATTGAGGGTGAGACTGGTCACCGCCGAGTATCCCGTGATCGCGGTCGCCAGGTTGACGCCGCCCTTGAGTCCACCGAGAGTCGGGGTGGTGAATCCGGTCACATTGAGGCCAATGGCACCGGTCGATCCCGTGGTGTCGTAAGCGCTATTTTGGAGTGCAAGATTGTTGCCCAAGGCGATTTTCCCGCCACTGATCACGGTGTCGCCACTATAGGTGCCGGCTGCATTGAGTTTCAGGATGCCGGAGCCGGTCTTGGTGAGGGAGCGTGCCCCGCCTGTTTCGCCTACGGCGCCGAGGGTCGTCGTCATGACACCGGTGCCGGTATCTACATCATTTACGTTGAAGGTGGCGTTGCCGGTGAGTGTCGTGACACCGAATGTGATCCCACCAGCGGCTGAACCGTTATAGACCCCGGTAGTCAGCGTCTGGGTGCCGATGGAAAGCGTGCCAAAGGTCGCACTGGTAACAGGGGCTGCGGCCGTATCGAGATAAAGCGCGGAACTGCCGGTGACGGTGGTGTTATAGCCCGGAGTAATTGTAGCGCCTCCGTTGGAGATATTCATCCTGCCGCTGTTGAGCTGCAGCGTGGTTGCACTTGTGCCGAAGGGGTTCGCCGAGAAATACTGAATGGCACCACTGGATGTAACGCCGTCACCACCCATGTCGATCTTGGTGTTTCCGGTGGTTCGGCCAGTGCTGGTTGTGAAGAAGCGGATGGTGGCTCCTGTCGTGGATTGAACTGTAAGCTGCGTTGCGGCTCCGGTAAGTGCGGTGGCGGTTGAAGTAGTTTGATTGCCGATGGAGAAAAATCCGCTGCTGCCATTGTTCGAGGTAATCGTGGAGGTGGCATCGAGATTCAGGGTCCCGCCGGCAATCGTGAACCGCTCTGTGCTTCCGTTTCCGGCACCGTAGGTAATGTTCCTGAGATTCTTCGTACCGGAAACCGTGATGGTGGTCGCGTTGGTGGTGTTGGTCGTAAATCCCGCCGTGGCAGTGCCGAAGTTGATATCGTCGCCGCTGGCGATGGTCGCATTGGTTAGAGTGCCGCCAGCGGCGCCGGTCGAGTCGGTGTTCCAAAAGGCGCTGCTACCCCATGTGCCGACGGCGGAGGTGCCGAAGCCGGCAGTCGTGCCGTTTGCGTCCCAATAAAAGGTGGTCGCATGGAGGGGAGAGGCGGTGACGACGATGAATGCCGCAGAACAACCCGCCATGAGACGGCCGAAGGAGAACGAGAAGCGAGGATACATGAATTTTTGGAGTGCTGAATTGGCTTTTGAGAACGTCGCCAGACGGGCAAATGTCGAAGCAGGCAGCGAGTCGGTACGTAGTGGATTCAAGTCACCGCGTTCGATCCCTCTTTCGAAGGACTCGAACATTTCAGACGGTGCTCGGGCTATGGCACGGTCACCCGAAGGCGACCGAAGAGCTTGGTATTGGCGGCACGGGGCACATAGACGCGCACACGGTCGGTGTTGGCGGCGGGGGCTGGCACGAATGAGCCGTAGTTGTCATCGGTCAGGATGACTACGCCCGCTGTTCCATCCACCGCCGTGGTCCAGGAACCGGGAAGCGAGGTGGAGGTCTCACATACGGCGGTAACACCCGCCGCCACCGAGGCATCGCTGCGGCGGTAGGTGAAGAGCAGGTAGTCTCCGGTGGGCACCCCGATCGGATTCGTCACCAACTCGATGGTTGGCAACAAGGCGCTGTCCATGCCGGTGGCGGGATTGCCACCGAGTACGAATTCCGCGCCGTTGGAGATGCCGTCGGCGTCAGGATCACCCGTGGGGGTGGTGTCTGCGCCTCCGACAAAACTGAAGCCACTGATCCAAGTGGGATAGCTGGCCGAGCTGGCGACCTTGATCGTGCCATTGGTGGCGAAGCTGGATGTATTCCAGACCAATCCCGAACCGAGGACGGCAGCAGAGAAGTTGAAGGTGGGAGTCCCGGAGATGGAGGCAGCATCGGCTAGATCGAAGGTGTCGCCCGACACCGGCGTGTAGCCGGACAGGGTGACGGCAATCGTGCCATTGGCAGTCAGGGCGCCGGTGGCCACCACCTTGTCATTGCTGGTGGCTCCTGAGATGGTGACCGCATAGGTCGAACCGGAATCCAAAGTGAGGCTGGATCCGAAATTCAGCGTGCCCACGCTGTTGTTCCCGGGTGAGAGAATCCCCGTGGTGGCGATGGTGGTCGCACCGGTGACCGTGCCGCTGCCCGCAAGCGTGCCGGTGGTTCCGACGGTGGCTGTGCCAGCGATCGAGCCGTTCAGCAAAAGGGTTCCGGCATTTACGGCGGTGGTGCCGGTGTAGGTATTGGTGGCCCCCAGGACCAGATTGCCGATGCCGCTCTTGGTGAGGCCAAATCCACTGCCGCCATCCCCCACCGCGCCGAGGGTCAGCGTCAGGATGCCGGTTTGTGTGCCGGTATCGTTGGCAACGTTAAAGGTCGCATTGCCGGTGAGGGTGGTGACTCCGAACGACATGGTCCCCGTCGCGGTGGTGCCGCCATAGTTACCCGTCGTCAGTGTGTTGGCGCCGATGGACAACGTGCCCAAAGTCAGGTTGGAGACTGAGCCGACGGACGCACCACCGTTGAAGAGGAAAAGCGAAGAATTGCCAGTGACGGTCGTGTTGTAGCCCGGGGTGAACGAATTGTTCGTGCCAACGCCATTGCCGCTGGAGTTTAGATTGAGGAAGTTCGTTCGACCGCTCTTGAGCTCCACAGCGGAGCCAGCTCCGAAGGGGTTGTTCGTACCGAACTGGACGAGCCCACCGCTGGCACCCGTGTCGATCGTCACGGTTCCGGTTCGAGCGCCAGCAGCCGTTAGGTAGGTGCGAAGCGAGCCGGTGCCATCGGTGGACTTCAGCGCAAAATTGGCGCTGGGATTGGTGGTTTGCAAGGATCCGAGAATGAGCAAAACACCACCATTGGCATCGACGGTGCAGCCATTCGCGACCGTCCAGTTTCCGAACTGGAGCCGTTGCAGTCCGCTGGTGACGTTGGCGCCCTTGTTGGCCGTCAGGGTGCTGGCCGTGGTGAAGGCTAAAGTGCCCATCGTATGCGAAAAGCCGGCACCGGCGGCGAGACGGTTCGAAAGGATCGTCGCGTTGCCGCCGACGGTGGTGTTGTTGAGGGGCGAATCGTTCGCCGTGCCGAAAGCCAGATCCACCGTGCCGCCATTGAGCTGCAAGAGGCTCGTGGTGGCACCCAGACCCCTGAGGTTATTGGAGACCAAGGTACCGTTAGTGACTGTCGTGCTCCCCGTATAGGTATTCAATCCCGAAAGAATCCACGATCCGGTGTCGGATTTGGCGATCCCTAGTGTGCCTCCACCTGCTCCGTTTCCAATGATGCCCGAGACGACGTTCGCGCCGGTGTTGGTGCCGTTCAGGGTGAGGGTCGTGGTGTTGGAGGCAGTGGCCGAGCCGGTCACCGCGCCGATGCTCAGGAGACTGGTAGCGGACGTGGCGTTCGCGGTGAATGCGGCGGCAGCGGCGCTCACTCCGGAAATTTTGATCGGGGAACTGATCGTGTCGGTGTGATTGCCATTGCCGCTGAGGGTTTGGACGACTCCCCCATTGTTCAAGTTCAGTGCGCCCCCGCTCAGTGTGCTTTTGAATGCGGAAGTATTGCCAAACGAAATGCCGCCGATGAAGCGAGGACTATCCACGGTGACGATCCGATCCGCCGTGAGCGTGAAGCCAAACGTGGCCACGTCCGTATTGTCGAGGGTGGTGGAGCCGGGAACCTGCGTTCCCGACAGCCAACTGCCGGTCGCGTTCCAGTTGCCAGCGGCATCCACATTCCACGAATCACTGGCGGCATGGAGCTGGGCCTGCGTGACAATTACGAAAACCGTGGTGGATGCGGCCAGAAATCGGCAAAAGGAGAATTGAAAGCGGGGGCGCATGATTTTTGGGATTTTGAGGTGTGAAACGAAGAAGGATGACTTTGAAAGCGGGCGGGGACGGCACCGGATCAAACGGCCCCGATATCCCGCCACTCTATGGAGTTTGTCCGTTGATTGCGTTCGATTCTTCCCGACGGAATATATCTATTGAAATCGGCAAGAGGCTGGTTGGTGGCAAACATCCGGCCCATCAAAGAACCGAGCATAAATGATGCTCGGTTGGGGTGGAGTTGATGATTCCAAGCTCGCCCCTGCTTGTTCCCCCGCCAGTAACTATTGAATGGTGATCTTGAGCCGGACAAATTCCCGGGGCTTTCCAGGAGGCAGTTGGAATGAGATCGTTGGAGAGGAATTCGGAGGTGCTTGAGTGACCACGGCAGACCAGGGATCGGTTTTCCCGAGGTCTTCCGATTCCTCGATCACATAAGTAACATCGCCATTGAGTATCGCTGCCGATCCCTTGGTGAAGGTGAGCACTCCGGCGGCCGAAATCGTGCCCGGTGCGCCGTTGGGCAACAACGGATTGAGCCCGAGGGCATACTCCATGCCATTCTCAATCCCATCGCGATCGTGATCGTCGGAAGCCGCTTCCCCGGCGACGCCGTTTTGTGAGGCCCACGTGGCATAGTTGTTCTTGACCAGCTTGATCTGACCCGGAGTAGCGGTATTGAGAGTATACTGCGTCAATCCGGTGATGACGGGCGGCGTCACGATCGGGGCCAGACTACCTGTGTAGGTAGCGATGATATAGCTGGAGCCGGTGGAGGGCGCGGTTTCGCTGAGGTGAATCGTGGCTCCATTGAGGTCGAGATTGCCCGTTACGGCGAGTTGGTCGGACGCGCCGGCATTGAGTTGGCACTCGTAGGTGCCGGTAAGGGTTGCATCTCCGGTGGACAGTGTGCCGACGGGCGTTCCCGCGGTGCCGGGTGCGAGCGTGCCGGCGCATGTCACGGCCTTGGTGCTGCTGCCGCTGCCGCCAAGGACTGCCCCAGTGCTTACGTTGATGGGACTGATGACGCTGCCAGTGAGGAGCAAGGTTCCTCCGGCAATGCTGGTGGCACCGTTGAAAGTATTGGCTCCGCTCAAAGTCAGCATGCCCGCTCCTGTCTTGGTGAGCGAGCCGGCACCCGAAACCCGTCCGTCAAAGGCAATGGCGGCAGAAGGGCTGATGGTGAGTGACCCTCCATTGCCAAGCATCACTTCCCCACTGCCGGTCAGGCTGGGAGTGGTGGCGGCGTTGCCGTTCAAATCCCACACGCCGCCGGTCGCGATGCTCACCGGTGAGTCGCTGGGGTGACCATTGAGGACACCCTTGGGGGTATAGGCGTCGAGAATGGCATTGTACCAACGGGTGGCCATCCAGGCGTAGCCGGTGTCGTTGGGGTGGACTCGATCGGATATCCAGGAGAGTGAGAAGCCCGTGTTCAGATCCACCCGTGAAACGGGGTATCCCCTTGCTTGGAAATCGTCCACCACCTGATTGAGGATGGCAATGAGGGCGGCGTCGTTGGCGGCCAGTACCACCGGATCGTCGGTGCCGTTGGATTTATGGGGAGTGATGTCGGCCACGATGACGCGGGCGGTCGGCCGGAGGGTGAAGAACAGATTGAGAAGATCGGTGAGGTTGGTCCGGTATTCCGAGGTAAGTCCCTGGGGGATGTCATTGCTGCCGATCTGGAGCAGCAGCAAGTTCGGAAAGATCGCCACGCGCCCGGTGCTGTGGCCACCGGTCAACCAGTAACCGCCCGAAGCAGTGGCCACCGTCCCCGGCGGGTGAGTCTGCGCCAAAGTGTCGTCCAATCCGTCGAAGTTGTGGGTCAGGTATTTGCAGGAAAAGCCGCTGAAGCCGCAATGATGGCGTTGATCGATCGGGGTGCTCGGCAGCGGACCGCTGCTGTCGGCGAGAGGTCCCATGAATTGGAAACCGGGGGCCGCGGGACTCAATAGCGGGTAGAGATAGCCGCGGTAGCCGGCATGGGTTCCCTGCAGGCCAAGAGTGATCGAATCCCCCATGGGCATGATTTGCAGCCCGGTGGGAATCGCCGCGACCGGACGCTGGGCGAGGCGCAAAGTGCCAGCCGAGATAACAGTTCCACCGTGATAGTCGTTCGTGGAAGTCAGCGTCAGGATGCCGCTGCCGGTTTTGGTGAGGGAGTAGGATGCTCCGCCATCGCTGATTGAACCAAGCGTCAGGTTCGCGGCACCGGTGCCGTCGGAGACATTGAAAGTGGCGTTGCCGGTCAGGGTGGTAGTGCCGAAGTTGACGAGCGCCGGTCCACTGGAGTTGTAAGCCGCCACGGTGAACGTGTAAGGGCCGACTTCCAAATCGCCAAACGTCGCGCTGTTGGTGACGGCGGTGTCGAGTTGAATCGCGGAATTGCCACCGATGGTGGTATGATGGCCGGGAGCAATGGACGAGACACCCGTGGAGGAAATGTTGACCGTTCCGCCGTTTAGCTGCAGCGAAACCCCGGTTCCCCCTAGTGGTGTGGCGGCGAAGTGCTGTAAGACGCCGCTTTTGACCGTGACGATCCCGGAGGTTCGCCCGGCAGCGGCATTTTGGGAAAGACGGAGGACTCCGGTGCCTGCGCCCGACTGAACGGTGAAATCTCCGTCATTCTGCAATGCACCGAGCGCCAACGTCATGACGCCGCTGCTGCTGGTCGCAGGATCGTTGCTGACATTGAAGGTCGGGTTGCCGGTCAGGGTCGTTGCGCCAAAGGTGATCGCCCCGGCCACGGCTGAAGCGTTATAAACACCGGTGGTCAGGGTTTGAGTCCCGATTGAGAGCGTGCCAAAGGTCGCGCTGCTGCTTGCGGCGGTATTGAGATAGATCGCAGAATCTCCGGTGACGGTCGTGTTATAACCCGCGGCGATGGATGCACCGACAGACATATTGAGCCTGCCGCTGTTGAGCTGCAATGTGGTTCCAGTCGTACCAAATGGATTTGCCGCGAAGTACTGAAATGCCCCGCTGGTCGTAGCGATCCCGTCCCCACCCATGTCGATGATGGTGTTGCCGACAGATCGGGTGCCATTGACGCTGCCTCGGATGAAACTCCCTGTTGTGGTGGAATTGATGGTGAGGCTCGTTCCGGCTCCGGCGAGAGCCGTGGCTAATTCCAGATAGCCTGTCGGGGTGGTCTTGCTCGAGGTGATCGTAGCGATGGCGGCGAGATTCAGTCCAGTACCGCCGCTGAGCACCAACCGCTCCGTGGCTGCGTTTCCGGCACCGAATGTAATGCTCTTGGCATTCGCCGTACCGGAGATTGTGACCGTGCTGTTTGTCGTAAATCCCGCCGTGACAGTGCCGAAGTTAACGTCGTCGCTGGTGGTGGTTGGCGGGTTGGTAGTTGTGACGGCACCTGCAGAACTGGTGCTCCAGAACGCACTGGTGCCCCAATTACCTGTCGCTGCGGCACCAAAGTTGGCGGACGTGCCGTTAGTATCCCAATAGTAGGTCGCCGCAGAGGCTGTGGCAGCCCAGATGAGGTTACCGGCGGCGAGGGCGGCAAGAATCGACTGGCAAAAGGAGTTTCTTGGCTTCATCATGAGGAGTGAGTCCTTGTATTCATGGCCTTCCCGATTGGATGGCTCACCCGCCCCATGAAGTGCACGGTGGACGAATTGTATCAGCCAATCAAGACGCGGCCCCGGCCTTGGCGACCGAATAAGCGAAGGATCTCGTCGTTCACGTTATGCCGGTTCTCTCACTATTTGCGTTCGATTCCTTCCGGCGGAAAGTTTCGTAGCGAGGCGGTCCTCAAGGAAGTTCCGGCCTTCCCCGCGCCAAAGAATGCGCTCTATGTTCAGAATCGTCGACCGGAAGATATCGAACGCTTTTGGGCCACTGGCCGTGTAAAATGACGTCGGAATGCGAATAGCCGCGCAGGGATATTTGCGCATCCGCCTCCATGCAATTTCGCCTGACATTGTGAAGCTTCTCGAGCACGTCCTCCTCCTCGTTTGCCTGGCAAGCCCTTCATTCGCGGCATCATTGACCGTGGATACCACCGGCTATTTGACGAACATCGGCACGCCCACCACCGCCGGTAACCGCGGCTCTTTCCTACTCAATCCCTCCGGCGTTCTCGGCTATGCCAATTACGGGGGGACAACGTTCACCCCCACCCAGAGCGGCGGGGCCATCGTCCTGAATCTCGCCAAAATTGGCTCCTATACCGTCCAGGACCTTGTCGGAGTGCGCTTTTCCGACAGCGTGAGCGGCACGCCCGACACCGACACGGTACGTGGGGCCACTGCGATCAACACCGGATACCGCTTTTCCTTCGTCCCGGGAGCAATCGGAAATTATTCCTTCACCGTCCACCTTGCGGATAGCAAGGCGAGTGTGGGATATGCTGTCGCGCAAGGAGGCAATGCCGTAGGAGCTTCGGGCCTCCTGCCGGACTCGGGCAATTCCCTTTATGATGAGGGGATAGTCACCTTCAATTGCAACGTTGCCAACAGCACCGAGGCAACCGCTACCTGGACATTCGACCTTACCCATAAAGCCACGGTTTCCGGGGCTGCAATCGCCATTGGCGGAGCGTGGATTGTCGCGGGCACGCCGATCCCGCCACCGGCACCTGTCGTAGGATTGGGCAAGCTGGTATGCATCGGCGACTCCATCACCGAAGCCGCCGGCACACGTCCGGCTGGCGACGGCAACTGGTCGTGGCGTTACTGGTGCTGGCAGAATTTCGTGGACTTCAACATCACCCACGAATTCGTGGGTACCCGCACCTCGAACCACACCAGTTCCTCGGTTTATCCAAGCTACTCAGGGATGACCTTTCCCAACCGTCACGAGGCGATCTGGGGAACCACCTTCCTCGAACGTTCCACCAGCACCCCGACTTTCCTCAGCTCGCTGAAGGCTTCCGGCAAGACGCCGGACACCGCCGTCATCTTCGGTGGAGGCAACGACGTTCCGCTCGATCTATCCGTTTCAGCCGCCACCGTGCGTGACCGCACCAAGGTCATCATCGACAACCTCCAGGGTGATCTCGGAACGGCAGGCAACCCGAACATCCGCATCCTGCTGGTGTCCATCCTCCCTCGGTTCGCAGCACCGCCTTCTACCACCCCGGATGTGCGCAACGCCCGCTTCGCTGAAATCAACTCCCTGCTGGCCGCCTTGGCCACTTCAGAAACTACGGCCACTTCCAAAGTGGAGTACCTCGACGCCTATCCGCTTTTCACCAATCCTGCCGATGACCTTCTATATGACGGCACTCACCCGGACGGCAAAGGGGAGCAACTCCTCGGCAATGCGATCTTTGCCGCACTGGTGCCGAACATGGACTCGGTATCGCTGAAGATCGACTCGGTGGACAAGGCAACCCACACGGTGAACTTTCTCGTGCGGACCCACGGTCCACGCCAAGTGCGGATTGAATACTCCTCGGACCTTTCGAGTTCCTCATGGACCACGCTGGTGCCTCAGTCGCTAAACCCAGGTGAGTGGGTGCCTGTCAGCTACACTCATCCGTCCGCATTGCCACCGCAGTGGTTCTTCAGGGCCAAGGCACCGTAAGCTCTCAAGAGTAATCAAGATCACTCCGGCTTGGCATGGATCCTGATGTCGCCGAAGCTCACCTCATCCCCATGGAATTAAAGTAGAAGCGGGGAAGGAGCCTTGGCCCCCCGCCCTTTCACGGACTTGAATTTGCTCTGTAAATCGTCCATTGCCGACATTTAGATGAATGGACAAGCCTCCGGACCTGAGTGTAATCCATGCTGCCTTGGTGTTCCCGCATCACCGCGCATCTTTATAACTTTCGCTTGCGCCAATAGGACGGGGACTCGCCGGAGTGGCGACGAACCACTGACGCGAAATATTGCGATGAGGAAAAGCCAAGAGCATGTGCCACCTCGATCACCCGGTCGCCCGCCCGCAAACGTTTCATGGCTTCGTTCACCTTCCATCTCATCGCGAACTCCTTCGGAGTCATCCCGGTCTCCTTGCCGAACCGATCGTAGAAGGCACTCACGGAGAGGCCGGTAAAAGCAGCCAAATCTTCGGAACTCGGCATGTGGGCCGGATCCACCGATAGCCGTCCGGCCACTTCGGCGGCGAGGTGAGCAACGGGGGTCACGGAGTCCCGGATGGATACCACCTCCAGGAGAACCGAGACCAACGAATGCCTCAAGATGGCCCGATCCAATTCTGAATCGTGTGTCGGCCGACTGAATACTTTCCGGAACGCCTCGCCCACCATCTCGGAAGCCGATTCCACACGAGGCGTCCGGCGGTCCAGAAGTCGATCCAGTAACTCGCTCGAAGCCACTTGATTCATTCCCCACGCGCCCGCCGGCCCCGGTGGAGGGCTGGTGGCCACGATCATCCAGAACAATACGCCTCGATGCTCCGGGAATCTGCCGGTGCCGTAGCTTTCTCCCGGAAAAACCCGCATCACCTGGTTACCTCGAAGCTCAACCCTTTCCCCGCCAATCTCGTAGAGCTGGAGCCCCTTCTCCAAATAGACCAGCACCAGCCAGTCGGGGTGCGATTGGGGCGGCCGTGGAGGATGTGCCCTCGAATATTCGTAACGGCCACAGACCAGGATGGTCTGAAAACCGAGAGCCCGGAGGTCCAGAATCGTTCTCTCGGAGGTGGATTGGGTATCCAGGAACAGGTCGCTCACAGACCCCACCTATAGAAACGGGCGGCACCCAATCAATACCGTTCTATTCCACCGGAAGGAATTGAACGCTTTGCACGTGCGGCCTGTGGCATGCTTCCACCGCTATGAACGCAACAGCACCGCTGCCACTCGCCAATCCGGACTTGGAGAAAGACGGATTTTTCGTGATCGAGAATCTTCTCACACCTGACGAGGTGGAAGTCTACCGCGCCATCTACAATCACTATCTCAATGGCAGCATCGACACCGGACACCTCCGATCGGATCTGGGCGGCCACGAGGAGAAGAAGGACAAGAAGAAGGAAAATGTCACCCAGATCATGTGGCCCTCCGCACTTCTGCCTGTTCTCAGGGAGATGCCATTTCACGTCAAGGCACTTGAACGGGCGCGCGCCATCCTCGGCGACGACATGGCGCTCGATTTCGACATGCTGATCGACAAGGCCCCGGGCACCGACACGCCGACGCCGTGGCATCAGGATGCCGCCTATTGGGTCTCTCTCCCGGACAAGCGCGCCATCTCCATCTGGCTGGCTCTTGACGAAGCCACTCTGGACAATGGGTGCATGTGGTATGGCCCGGGCACCCACCTGCAACCTCTCCGCGCGCATCAGCCTGCTGGCAAAGGCGGCGGCGCTCTCTGCTGCGAAGGTTCCGAGGACGAGGCAGTGCCCGTTCCGCTTCGGGCCGGCAGCGCGGTCGCACACACCGGCGGCACGCTCCACTATTCGCGTGGCAATTCCACGGATGGGCACCGTCGTGCGTTCATCGTCAATTTCCGTCCAGAGGCGATGATCCGCTTGGAGCGCGAGAAAGGCTTTGATCACGGACTGAAAGACAACAAGCGCGAGGTCCGCAACGACTCGGCTCAATGAATCTGGGTGAATTTCAGGCGACCGCCGCACTACGGTGGGGGCGCAGTGTTTGGGGCTCGGAGTTCGAGCCCCAGAATCCCGATGCCTATTTCTCACGGCTCGCGGAAGCGGGTTACAGCTTCGTGGAGGTCGCTTGCCCGGATTCTCCCTCCCAAGCCGCCTGTTGGAAAGCCGCGGCCGAACGAGTCGGCCTCGGCATCGTGGCTCAGATTCATTCCACTGGAAATACGCCCGAAGAGCACGTTGAGTCCCTTCGGAAGCAATTGAGGCACTCCGTAGGCATGGCTCCGGAACTCGTCAATGCGCACTCCGGTCGCGACCATTTTACCTCGATCGAAAATATCGGCATCCTCAGGCACACTTTGGATTTTGCCCGAACCTTGGGACTGGAGATCGTGCATGAAACCCATCGCTCACGGGCGACCTTCTCCGCACCGTCCACCGCCCGGTTGGTAACCGAAATCCCTGACCTCCGCCTTTGTGCGGACTTCTCCCATTGGTGCTGCGTGCACGAATCATTCCTGGATGACCAGGCGCCAGCGGTGACGGCCGCTCTTGATCGCGCGGACTACCTTCACCTCCGTGTAGGGCACACCCAATCCCCGCAAGTGCCCGATCCTGGAGCTCCGGAATGGCAGAACGCGGTCAACCGCCACATGGCGTGGTGGAGGGCGAAAATCAAATCCATGAACAAGGGCGAATCCATCCGGGTGGCACCGGAATTCGGACCTTTTCCCTATGGGCAATTCTCAGATTCCTCCGAAGATCTTTGGCTCCTGAACGAGTCAATGCGCCGCCTTTTTCTCCTCCTGCTTTAGATCCATCCTCACAACAGACGTCCATGACTGAAGTGCCTCATCCCAATTTGTCTCCCCCCACCAACCCTAGAAGGCGATCTTTTTGGAAAGTTCTCGGGGGGGGATCGCTTTCAATTTCCATCCTGGTACATTCCATCATTCTCATTCTGGGCATCTTCTGGATTTTCCAGATCATTCCTCAAAAGCAGCCGGATGTGGACTTCATGCCCAAGGGAGGAGGCGGTGGCCAAGTCGGGGCCAAGAGCGAGACCAACATGAAGAAACGCGCCACTATGACCACGATGAACACTCCCCGTCTCGCGGCCAAAAGCGTTTCCAGCACCTTCACCCTGCCGGAGCCGGACCCCGCCTCCGCCATGTCGTCCGTAGGTGCCCTCGGGTCGTCCGGCCTGGCCGCGGGACTTGGCGGCAGCGGTTCCGGCGGCGGCAAGGGCAATGGGAAAGGCAAGGGTTTCGGTGACGGGCTGGGACCGGGTCTCGGTGGCGGAGCCGGAGGCATGAGCCCGTTCGGAATGCTCGATCCCAAGAGCGAGGGCTTGGTTGGGACCTACTATGACCTCAAATTTGACGAAGCGCACAAGCAGATCAAGGACCGCTGGGCGATTCCGGAACTCTGCAAGCTCTACCGTCGGTTCTTCAACGCCGGATGGGACGAAAGAGTCTTCGCTAAATATTACCACGCACCTCAGAAACTCTCCGCCAGTCGCATCGCCGTGCCCACGCTCCCGGCCGAGAAGGCTCCCACCTTCTTCGGTGCGCAAGAGACCAAGTTCCCCGCCTGGTGCGTGCTCTACAAAGGCATGGTCTCGCCGCCCGAAACCGGGACCTACCGGTTTGTCTGCACGTCCGATGACGGGATGGCCGTCCGCATCGATCGCAAGCAGGTGATGTCCCACCACTACTGTCTCGGCAAAGGCTATGTGGATGAGCCAATCAAGGAACTCTTCAGCAAACAGCAGCTGCCGGAGGAATTTATTCCCCATCCGAAAAACTACTCCGCCTCCAAAGGCCAACTCGCCTGCGGCCAATGGTTCACGGCAACCAAGGGGCAGTGGTCGGAGTGCGAGATCATCCTCATGGAAACCGGCTATGGCGGTGCGAATTCGGCCATTCTCCTGTTGCAGAAAAAGGGCGAGGAACAGCAACCACTCAAGCTCTTTCACTTCGACAGGGACGCCGCTCCGATCCCCTCCAAGGTTGGCAATCCGATCAACATCCCGCCCTACGATCCAGCGAGCCCCGCCTGGCTGGTGAAGCGAAGCAGCACACTTGAAATCTGAGCGCCCTCCTCCATCCTCGATTGAATGGTGGTCAAATCAGGAACTTCCTCACCCTCTGAGATCGATCAGCTTGTTGATCTACTCCTCATTCTGCCGCGCATATTTGATGCCCGGTTGACATCTCACACCGAGCCGAATCTTTGCTCGATTCACAATCCGAGCCCGCCCTTTCCAGCAACAACGCGGAGCGGAGCGCCGTCAGCTCCACCAATTCCCCCGATCAAGGATCACAAGCAGACTATCTCCCAGCAGCCCGCTCCGTCAGGTCTGAAATTCGTAGCTTCCCAGGTCGGACTCGGGACGGTAATTCAGCCTGATTATGTGCCTGGCACGGAACCGGCATTCCGTCGCATCGCAAAGCCCCGCGTTTTCAAAATGATCCCTTTCGCCATCATGCTTCGCCACCTCTATCTTTTGCCCATCTTCCTCCTGGCCGGGCCATTCCTCTCCGAATCTTCCGCCGCGCCGGCCCCGGCGAACATCGCCACAAGCCCTCAGGTGACGGAGGCCAAGTCCCTGATTGAGCGGATTCTTCCACAACAGGGGGATCGCTTCCGTTGCGAGTTGATTCCAGCCGACGAAGGCCGGGACGTTTTCGAAATCGAACCATCCAGCGGTAAGATCGTCCTGCGCGGCAACTCAGCCCTCAGCCTTGCGATGGCACTGAACTGGTATCTGCGCTACGATGCCAAAACCGACTACTCATGGCAAGCGGCCGGCCCGATCAATCTCCCGGGCCCATTACCCAACCCGGAAAAGAAAGTCCGTCACGTCTGCCTCGCCAAGGAACGCTTCTTTCTCAACTACTGCACCTTCGGCTACACCTTTCCATTCACCGATGCCGCCGGCTGGCTCCGGTTTGTCGACTGGATGGCCCTCAACGGAATTAACCGCCCCCTGCTCCAGGCCGGACAGGAAGCGGTGTGGTATCGCGTCTGGAAGTCCTACGGCCTCGATGAAGCGAGAATCCGCGCCTATTTCCCCGGCCCTGCCCACCTCCCCTGGCACCGCATGTCCAACCTCGATGGTCTGAGCGGTCCTCTGCCGATGTCCTACATCGACGGCCAGATGAAACTCCAGCAGCAGATCCTGGCCCGCGCCCGCGCACTGGGCATGAAGCCGATTCTTTCCGGCTTCGCGGGCCATGTTCCGGAGTCGTTCAAGACGATGCATAAGGATGCCAAAATCACCCCGCTCAAATGGGCCGGGAATACGACCTGGTTCCTCGACCCGACCGATTCGCTTTTCTCCGAAATTCAAGTCCGCTTCTTGAAGGAGCAGGCCGCTCTCTACGGCACGGACCACCTTTACGCCGCAGATCCCTTCAACGAAATTTCCCCTCCGAGTTGGGAACCCGCCTACCTGGCCTCCGTGGCCAAATCCATTTACAGCGGTCTTGTCGCGGGAGATCCCGATGCCACCTGGTATCAGATGTCGTGGACCTTCGGTTATGATAATCACTGGTTGAAAAAGGCAGCCAACGGCGAGAGCCCGTTTCAGGCAATGACCAAAGCCGTGCCCACCGGTAAGATGGCTTTCCTCGATTACGTCTGCGAGGAGAAGGAGATTTACCGGCTCACCAACTCCTTCGAAGGAGCTCCGTTCATCTGGAACTATCTGGCGAACTTTGGCGGTTGCACTTACCTCCTCGCTCCGGTCGAAAAGATCTCCGCGGGCATTGCAAAGGCACTGCCCTTGCAGAACTGCCTCGGAGTCGGCTCCACACTGGAAGGTGTCGGCATCAACCCGATCGGTTATGATCTCACCCTCGAACAGCCCTGGCATCCCCAGGGAATTGTTGATTACACCAAATGGGTGGAGACCTATGCGGCGCGGCGTGCGGGCCGCGCCGATCCTGCGGTTGTCCGGGCGTGGCAGATCCTCATCACCAAGGCCCTGACCAATCGCCCGGTCAGCCATTTCGACCGCGGCTCCGCTCTCACGATGAAACCCACCTTCGATGGGAAGAAAGATGCACCTGCCCCAAAGACCGCCCTGGTTGGTGCGGTTCCGGCGCGCTCTCCCGACCTCACCGCCGCTTACGTGGAGGCTCTTGACTCGCTTTTCCAGGCCTCCCCGCAATCGCTGGATGCGGACGGTTGCCGCTTCGACGCGGTCAATTGGACACGGCAGCTCCTTGCTTACCACAGTGACAACGTCCGGCTGAATCTGATGGCTGCCTACAAGTCGGGAGATCTCGACGCCTTGCGGGCTGAAAGCGCCCGCATGCTCGGCATCATCCGCGACGTGGACACTCTCGTGGCAACCCGCCACGAATTCCTCCTGGGCCGTTGGATCCGGGATGCACGCGCCTGGGGCAGCAGCCCGGCCGAACAAAGGTACTATGAACAAAACGCCCGCCAGATCCTCACTACCTGGCAAAAGCCAGGTGATGGCCTGACCGACTATGCCCACCGCGAATGGAGCGGCCTGCTCACGAGCTACTATCTTCCCCGTTGGGAAGAGTTTACCAAACGACTTGAGAAATCACTGACCGCCAACCAACCCATGGACGCCGGTGCCTACGGAAAATGGCGCGTGGAATTCGAAGGGAAGTGGGTAAAGGACTCCGGAGCATCGTTCCTTTCTGCTCCCCAGGGCGATCCGGTTCAGACCGCCCACAGATTATTCCTGAAATACCGGCCTGAACTTCTCTCCGCGGCTCCGCGAAAATAAGAGCTTCCACCGGCGTTCCATGCGGTAGTCCAAAAGCGGCTCGAAACATCAGGTTTCAAGCGGGCGGATAAAGGGCCAGGATGGCTTCGTACCACCTCCTGGCCATCCAATTGTATCCTATGTCGTTTGGGTGTAGGCCGTCAGCGCCCAGACCGTTCACCGGAAAGCCGGCAAACAGATCGACGCCTGTCACATTCATACCTAGATCTCCGTAACTGACGACCGCTGCATCCACGCGGGCATTCCAAGTGGCAACCAGGCCGGCCATGGCGGGATAGGGAGTGACATTTCCGAGGATGAGCTTCGCATCAGGACGCAGGCGAACGATTTTCCCGACCAAATCGTCGAGCTTTTGCCGCTCTACATTTGCGAGGCGATTGATGTCATTCGCGCCGACGAGGAGGAGTATAATATCCGGGAAAATCGGATCACGGGAACCGCTGATTCCGGTCAACCAATACCCCCCGTTCGGGCTTCTCAATTCCTCGTCTCCTTGAGCGTCATACACGCAGGTGTCCAATGCGTCGAGATTGCGATCGATGTCTGCGACCGCATACGATCCATGTCCGCAATGACACCACTGGCACATCGGCAGGCCGCCGGAATTGGAAATGGACTCGCCGACAAATTGGAAATCCGGAATGCTCGGACGAAGCAGATTGGCCAAAGGGCCGCGGTAGCCCCCATTGGAGCCCCCCATTCCATGAGTGATAGAGTCCCCAAGCGGCATGATCTTCAGACCTGCTGGAGGCATGCCGACATCGCGACCGGGCCGGGATACGTCCGCAGGAACTAGGCCCTGATGATCGGGTAAGACTGGAGACTTCACAGTTGTCGGAGTTCGCTGATTCGATCAATAGGGGAATCAAGTGACAGGGCTTCTTTTTCGAAGCGGCCACCGCTCAGTGCATCATACCCGCTAAAAGTCGTCCGAAATTATTCCGTTCTTCACGCCGATTGCGTTCGATTCCTTACGAAGTAAGATTCGCAGCGACGGTCCAAAACACTTCCGAGCCGGTCGAACCACATTCGCGTCCGCGCCAAACCGCCGTTCCCGAAAAAACATTGCATCTCTTGCCCGTCTCTTCAGCTCGGAGAGCCAGCCTACGGCTTTCGCTTCCGCCAATAGGACGGAGACTGGCCGGAATGGAGCCGGACAACCGATGAGAAATACTGCGAAGAGGAAAATCCAAGCGCGTGCGCGACCTCGGTAACCTTGCCGCCCGCCCGCAGTCGTTTCAATGCCTCATTTACTTTCCACCGCATTGCAAATTCCTTGGGTGTCATGCCAGTCTCCTTCCCAAAGCGCTGATAGAAGGTGCTGACTGAAAGTCCGGAAAAAGCCGCCAATTCCTGAGAATTCGGCATTTCGGCCGGATGGCGTGAAAGCCACCTTGCAATTTCAGAGGCCAATTTCGCCACTGGAATAGTCAGATCATGGATGGATGCAATCTCCAGCAGGATGAGCACCAGCGTATTCTTCAAACTGGCCCGTTCCAAAGCGCTGTCATACGCCTGAAAGAAAAAGACCCGTTGAAAAGCCTGTCCGAGCATCGACGATGCCGACTCCACCCGGGGAGTCTCGCGATTCAAGAGCTTTTCCCGCAATTCCATCGCGGCCTTTTGCTCCATGCCCCAGGCACCCGCGGGTCCCGGAGGCGGATTGACGGCGACAATCAACCAGAACAAAGTCCCCCGATGCTCCGGGGCGTGGCCCGTCCCGTAGCTTTCTCCTGGAAAAATCCGCATCACCTGATTACCGCGCAACTCCACCTTTACGCCGTCAATTTCATAAACCTGAAACCCCTTCTCCAGATACGAGATCACCAGCCAGTCCGGATGAGTCTGGAGAGGGAGGGGAGGATGAGCCGTCGAGTATTCATAGCGCCCGCAAGAGAGCATGGTCTGAAATCCGAGGGAGTGGAGATCCAGTATTCTCCTTTCCTGAGTCGATCGGGTATCCAAAAAATTATCGTCCACGGAAGCCCACCGTAAGCTGCCACCCGGTCCAATCAACCCCGATCTTCTGACCGGAGGAATCCATCGCATCGGGCCGTCGCCTCCGGATTGCCCGCCTTGATTTCCAATGAGAATTTTGATAGTTGAAACAACTGAAAGGATCGTAGGATAGCCTACGATCCAACCCGAGTATCGCCGACGTCCATGCCAGCCAGCCGCTCATTCTGCTTATCTTCCCCGTTGGGAAGAGTTCACCAAACGAATTGAAACGTCGCTGGCAAGCCACCAGCCCATGGCCTTCGGTGCCTACGAGAAATGGCGCGTGGACTTCGAAAGCAAATGGGTGAAGTCCACGTCCGGAACATTTCCCATCACCCCGCAGGGAGACTCCGTTCAAACTGCCCGCAGGATCTTTGCCAAATACCGACCAGAGATAGCCGCCCCTTGAAGGCGCGATCACGCCCTCTCCTGCGGTCATCTCCCAGCGGACGATGATTGAACCGTATTCAATCATCACCACTCCATCCGCGCATCAAAAGTGCCCGGTAGGTTGACCCTGCCTGAGCTTCACAATCGAGCAGGAATGCCGTCAAAGGATAGCGGTTTGAATGGTCTTAGTCGGGGAACGACAAGAACCACAAATCTTTCCGTCGGAAGGATTCGAACGCACCGAGTCTCCTGGATCGTATAGTATTCTGAAAATGTACTTAGCTGCACGTTCGATTCTGCGGATCCACAAGAAACCGGGAGGTCGCCCCAAGGCGAAGACCTCTCGATCTCGCGGCTTCAGCCTGATCATCACCTTGCTGATGATGGTGCTTCTGACGATCATCGCACTGGGACTGCTGTCGCTTTCATCGATCTCTCTCCGGACCGTCGCGCAGGACTCCTCCAATGCGACGGCACGAACCAACGCGAGGTGCGCGCTGATGCTGGCCATCGGACAGTTGCAGAAACAAATGGGGACGGACCAGCGGATCAGTGCCCCTGCCACGCTCGCAGTGGCACAGCCACCAGCCAGCCATGAAACCTGGACCGGCACTTGGAAGTCCGCACCTGCCACCGTCGTCAATCCACCCAAGGGCCGGGAAGCCGATTTCGCCGGCTGGCTGATCTCCTCGCCGAAGGACACCTCGCTCCAGACCGTTTCCGATGAATCCGGTTCTTCGATCGCGATGGAGCGCCTGAGCGATGGCCGCGAAACCCGCGTGCCTGTATTGAAGACCCCAAATGGAAACATCGGTTGGTGGACCGCCGACGAAGCATTGAAGGCCACGGTTGACCTGGCGGCACCCACGATCACGACAGAGGGTGGTTACATCGCCGACCGCCACGCCACCTCCCGCCTCGCTCCTGAAAACATCCAGTCTATCGGCACCTTTCCAACGGACGATGCAACTACCAGCCGCCTGATTACACCCGGTCAGATCAAATTGGCGGCGGTGACACGCCCACCCGACCTCAATCGCACCTGCACCACAGGCGCGCAATCCGTTCTGACGGATGTGAAGAAAGGCGGACTAAAACGTGACTTCTCCACCCTCTTTGAAATGCCGGAAGCCAATATCACCGGCTATGGTGCGTGGAAAGGAACAAGCGCCATCGACGACAAAGCCAGCTATATCTACGGTGATCCCCGGGTGGCAATCGGTGCCCGCTGGAACCATCTCTTCGCCTACTACAACCTCTACAAGGACGTGAACTTGGTCGCCAACGAGCCCCAAGTCCAACTTGCCACGAAACCCCTCATTGACTGGAACCTTGCGGACCAGCAAAAGGACTACGGTGATGAAAAGGGTGGCTTCCGCTATCCGCGGATTTCACGCATCCTCTACGTGCTGTCCTATTCGGCAGTGGCTCCCACGGGCACGGCCACCCAGTACGGCCTGCGGCTGGGGATCGATATGTACGTGACGCTTTGGAATCCGTTCGATGTCCGCATGGTCTGGCCAGCGAATACGACTTTCTTGTGCAAATTCGGCAAGGGTCTGCCGTTCCGATTCAACTGGTTCGTGAACGGCACCCAGCAAGGAAACGCGACTCAACTGGGTGACATCATCAGCGCTAGCGGTGGGGATGCCGAGGGAACCGGTCTCTTTCTCATGTCCCAGTTCCTCAGTCCGGGTGCCGAAAACTTCAATATGGCACCCGGGGAAACCCGCCTGTTTTCGCTCGCGCAGACAAAGAGCACGTTCCAAAACCGGCTATACAACGATTTCGCCCCCGGTTTGTTCTACAACGATGTTCTTTTCTACAACAAGGTTCTGGGATCGGCTGGAACCATCACCGGCAATGCGGGCGATCAGATTTCGGTGGGAATGGAACCTTACAATGAAGGGGTGTCCTACAGCCAAAAGGCCCAGTATGTGGATTTTTGGATCTTTGATCGCCAGAGGGGCTCTCCGTATTATGAACACCGGGGAGAAATCCTCGCCGACAACACCACGCAGTTCGTCGAGCAGCTCAAGGCTCTTAAGAAGGAAGATCTGCCATCGGTGACCATGTCGGACGCGGCGGCCAAAAAGCGACCCTTTGCCGCGTTCGTCATGGAGATGAAATCGGCTAACGATTCGGTCCTGCCCACCACCTCCTTCCTTTCCAGCGGTGCCACGCGTCTCTCGTCCCGGCTCTCCAGTAGCCCCGAAGACTTCTCCCTGGATCGGCTCGAATACAAACTTGAGAAGCTCGACTCCTTCCAGAGCGATCTGATCCAATGTTCCCTCCCGGGCGATCCGAATGGAGAGAACCATTCCTATATTGGCTCGGGCCGTTTGCCTCTGGACGGACGGACCCACGTGACAGCGCTGTCGATTCCTTCGATGCCACCGATGTCCGTCGCCTCCTTCCGTCATGCCAGTATCGGCGATGGCGGCTCCTGTCTGAGGGCCACTCTCTGGGCACCCAAGACCGTCTCGTGCACGCCCCCTCCAACCTATTCGGATCAGGCCGTCGGGAACTCTTACGCCCATCCGCGCGTTCCCGGCAACGCCTTTACGGTGCCGGGCGTTTCACCTCTTTACGATCATTCCTTCATGGCAAACGATGCTCTCTGGGATGGCTGGTTTTTCTCGTCCCTCGCCTCGCGCACAGCAGATGCAGCAACCGTTTCCCTGAAAGATAGATGGAGTGATTTTGTCGACGGCAAGAAGCCCCTCCTCAATCCCCGCTTCTCTCCCTGGAAAGGCTCGAAGTCAGGCGACAAGCTGAAATCCGACGTCTTCAATGGCACCGACATCAACCCGGACGCCCATCGCCTCATTGCCTCGGATCTCATGCTGAAAGGCGGTTTCAACGTGAACTCTACCTCCGTGGATGCCTGGACTGCATTTCTTTCTTCCACCCGCGGCAAGTCGATCCGCAAGTTGAACCGTACCGGCTCGGCGGGCGGTACCTTGGTCAAATCGAAGGGCACTCTCTTTTCCCGCGGTGACTACGTTCTGGATGACGCGGTGGACAATTCGTCCAGGGCGGACAGCCAATATACCGGCTTCCGGGACCTGAGCGACGACCAAATCCGGTCACTGGCGGGCAAGGTGGTGGCCGAAATCAAAAAGCGGGGCCCCTTCCTGAACGTGTCGGAATTTGTCAACCGCCGGCTCGGCAGCGATCAGGACCTCGCCCTATGTGGAGCGCTCCAGGCCGCCATCGACGCCACGACTCTCAATGACAAGCTCAAGGCCTCGGGTAAAGCTGGCAACTCCGCACCCGTCAGCGGCACCTTCGCCAACCTGAAAGCTGCCCAGCTCAATACCTCGACCGGTGCTCCCGGCTGGCTCATGCAGGGCGATATTCTCGATCCACTCGGACCGTTCATCACCGTGCGTGGGGATACCTTCCGCGTCCGCGCCTATGGAGACGCCACCGACAAGCTGGGGAACGTGATCGCGCGCGCCTGGTGTGAGGCTGTCGTTCAGCGTACACCCGACTATCTGAACAAGGTGGATCTTCCTCAGACCTTTCCTCCAGCCGACCCGGCCAATCTCAGCTTTGGTCGCGAATTCCGCATTCTCTCTTTCCGTTGGCTGAGCAGCAATGAAATCTAAAACTGATGAGAACTCCCAGCATTCTGCTCACTTGGGTTGTGACCTGCCTGTGGCTTTCTGCCACCAACGCCCAAGCTCACAAGGTGCGCTTTGTCGCCTTCGACCTTCCTGTTTCCGCAGGTGCCTGCAAACTCATTCCCGCCGCCGATGAGAAGAATACCACCAGCGCCGACGTGGGCATCAGCCGCTTCAGCAAGGTCATCAATATGCCTCCCGGACTCTACAGGCTCGTCCTGCCCGACGGCAAGACCACCGGCCGGTTGAATCTCGATGGTGAAGCCACACAAGCCCGGATCGCGATCGTCCTCCCCGGCCCCGAGGGCACGGTCACCATTCTGACCGTGTCCGACGAAACGTCCACCTTTGGCGCCGGTGATCGCCTGTTTATCAACGCGACCATCTCAGATATCCGGGTACAGATCGGGGATCGGAATCTCACTTGCAAGCCCGGGACAACCCAGATGATCAAGCCTCCCGGCCAAAGCAAGGAGGGCCGGTTTCCCGTCCGGATGGGCTACCTGAAGGACGACGAATGGCTTATCTTCAACAGCACCTGGTGGCCGGATGACCGTGCCTGCCGCTCGCTGGTTCTTCTGTATCCCAATACCACCACCGGGGCACCGGGCGTAAAAACAATCGAAGAAATCCCATCCCAGGCGAAGTAACACAACTGTAAGATTGGAGCTTAACGCAGCCCCGCTGATTCACCTGCCCGCACTGCCGCCTTCGCGGCGGCGGCGTAGTCGAAAGTCCACATCTTTCGCGCACATTCCCAGCCCGACTAGACCGGGCTGATTGCATTTTCGCGCTTACCCTTGTGGAACAGCATCAATCTTCGCCCTCCACTGAAGTTATCAAACAACTGGCTTCTGGTCGCTTCCAGGCCAGCGCCGTCGCATCGCTTTCCATCTGTCATATCGCACCTCGAAATCCATCCATATGCGACCGAGCGCGCATCAAAAATACGCGGCAAGTTGTGCCATGGCTTCCTTGATTACCTCGGGTGTGATTGAGTTTAGATGCACCACTCTCGTTCGTTATGAAAATCCAAAACCCTGCTATGAACCCAATCCGCACCTGTATCCAGGAGGAGACCACAGATGATGCCCGAGGCATTGAAGCGCCAGTCGGAACTCCGATCGACCCGCCGCGATCTCTCCTCCACCAGGTTATCCGCCGCGTCGGTCTCGCCTGCTTGGTGGCAGTCGGATGTTTCGCGGCCACGGCCACCGCCACGACCGCGCCGGACGACGTGCAGTTCACGGTCACGGCCACGATCAATGGCGTGCCGACCACCCAGACCCTCAATCTGCACAAGCGTACCGCCCGCACCAGCGACTGCAAGGTGCTGACCTGGGACTCGGTCAATGGCTACGTTCAGGTGACGCCGACGCCGGAAGTCCGGACCTACCGGGGCACCGTGAGCGAGAACCCGAATGCGCTGGTCATTGCCGGGCTGAATAGTGTCGGCTACCTCAACATTCATTGCTTTGACGGTGTTTTCAGCCAAAACGAGCTGTGGTATGCGAACGTGAACGTCACGTCCCAGCTTGGCAGCCCGGCGACTCCCGCGCCGATGCCGGCACAGACGGTAGCGGCACCGAAAAATGGCAGCACGGGACCGGCTCTGGTGGGCTCGAAGGTGCCCACCGGCACGGCACCCAATGGCGTGAAGTACGGTGAGATGGTCGAATTCGAGCTCGGGGCCGATCTTGACGTGAACTTCTATAACAGTGCCGGTGCCAATGTCGACAACGCCTTGGCGGGCTTCGAAGTCTCTGCGATGATTTTCGAGCAGATGATGGCGCGGGATCTCCTGGTCCGTGTGGTCCTGCCGACCATCGTGATCCGCAAGGAGAGCTGTTCCGTGCAGAGCAGCTTGGGTTCCCTTCGCGGCGAATGGCTGAAGGCGCCCCTCAAGGATCTCCGCTGGGACAACGTCTATGGTTCGAATCAGCTCGGAGTCGCCTTCGAAAATCAGGTCGGCAGGGATGAAAGCGGCGTGGCCCTCGGGGTGATGAATCATGAATGCCTTCACAATTGGGGCGGCTTTCATCTGGCCTACCAATGCGATGGTATGGGAGGGAGCAAGCCCTCCATCGGACCAGTGACGATCCAGGCGATGTTCGCGAAGCGGAAAGAGGCCATCAACGAGAATAAATTGCCCCAGGCTCAGCCCTATACCGATCCTCTGCCTCCCTATACCCAGGTGGACATTGCCCGCACCACGGTCGATACGGCGGTTGACATCGATGTGCTGGCCAATGACATGGATGCCAATGGCGATAACCTGACCGTCTCCGACTTCACCACCACCACCGTGCCGGGCGGGACTGTGACGTTGAATTCCAACGGTACCCTGCATTACGTGCCACCCGCGAATTTCGTCGGCAAGGATGAGATTGTCTACACCGCGCAGGACGATTCTCCGATGGCACTGAAAACCCGAGATGTGGTCCACATCGAGGTGGTGAACAATGACCTGACGGCTCGTTATACCTTCGACGAGACCAGCGGAACGGTCGCGGCAAATTCGATTGCCGGAGGCGCTCAGGCCAACCTCAATGGCTCGAATTTCGCCACCGACACCGTGTTGTCTCCGTTGGGCCGGGGGGTCCGCGCCAACGGCACCCAGAACGACGATGCCATCGAAAACGGCGCGTGGAGCGGCATCGTGCTGGGCTCACGCAACGTCCTGCCCACCACCACCTATTCGAACGCCTACGGCCGGGTTACCCCATTCGAGACGGAATACAACAAGGATGGCGGCAGCTTCGATCCGATGAACGGGAACTATACCTTCGCCACGTGGTTCCGTTGCGACAATTACAGCACCGGCGCTTACATCGCTTCCAAATGGTGGCATCCCGAGCCCAAGGTAGGTTGGGACATGCGGGTGGCGTCCAACAAGCTGGTGCTGGACTGGCGCGTTTTCGACGGGACCCAGGGGATTCAATCTCTCGCCGCCCCTGCTTACAATTTTATTCCAGGAGAATGGTATCATGTCGCGAGTGTGTTCGATCGCACCACCGGAGAGATTCGCATGTATCTCAATGGGACCAAAGTAGCATCGAGAGCCAATGCTCTTTCTTCCACCGCCGTCATTTTCAATGGTCGTGCCCCGCTGACCCTCGGCTGTTTCTCGCAGAGGCAGTATTGCTTCGATGACACCCGGATTTATACGAAGGCACTGGTGGATTCCGACGTGCAGGCACTGTTCGCCGAGCCCGGAACGGCTCCGCGTTTCTTCAGCAGCTCCATGGCGATCACCGCCTACGCCAATATCGCCATTAAAAAGACCAACCTGTGGCCTTCACTGTGGAGTGGCACTCATGGACCGCTGACCTTCTCGATGGCGAGTGGTCCCGCATGGCTGAACGTGGACTCGGCAGGCAATCTGATCGGCACGCCCGGGACATCCGACATCGGAACGCCGACCGCAGTGGTCCGGGTCACCGATGCGGTGGGTGCTACCGCCGATCTCACGGTGAATCTCACCGTCGCCAATCCCTTGTTGCGGGCACGCTGGCATTTCGACGAGGGCAGTGGCACCACGGCCGCCGACTCTTCCGGTAATGGCAATACCGCCACCCTGGTTGGCGCGACGTGGGGATCACTCCCCCGCGAAGGAAACTCCGACCTCAACACCAATGGCACCTCCAGCCAGTATGCGCAAGCCTCCGCGCTCGACACCACCGCGGGATTCACTCTCTCGGCGTGGATCAAACCGACCACCGTCAGTGGCACCCACACCTTCCTTTCACAAAACGGGAGCTATTTGTTCAGAACGGTTGGCACCGGGTTGCTCATGACCACCCCGGGGAAGACGGACTACTATTCCACCGGAATCACCCTCGTGGCCAACCAGTGGCAGCATGTCATGGTGTCCTTCAAGCCTAGCACCACGGGCGGCGCGAAAATCTATCTCAATGGCGTGCTGAAGACGACTCTCAATGCGACGACGTTGAGCCAGACCAGCAACGTGACAACGCTGGGCAAGACAACCCAATTTACGAATCAGGACTACAGCGGTGATCTTGATGATGTCCGCGTTTACGGCACTGCCCTGGGCGATGCCGAGGCCACGGCCATCTATGCGGAATATCCGGGGTACCACGCGCCCGTCTTTACCAGCGATCCGATCGCCGGTGCCGGCGCAGTGGAAAACCTCGCCTACAGCGGTGCCATCACCGCCACCGACGTGGACTTGGGCGATGTCCTTACGTATGAAAAAACCGATGGTCCTGATTGGCTGGTCGTCGCTCCAGACGGCACGCTCTCCGGCACCCCCTCCACCGCTGATATCGGCGCGAATGTCTTCACCGTCACGGTCTCTGACGAAGTCGGCCAGAGCGATACCGCCGTGCTCAATATTTATGTCAGCCGTTATTTGCTGGCCCACTGGAAACTGGACGAGGGTTCCGGCACCGTTGCGGCCGATTCGTCAGGCCAGTCAATGGATGCCACGGTCGTGGGGGCTTCGTGGAGCCCGTCACGCGTTGGCACCGCCAGTCTCACGACCAATGGCACCACCTCTCAATACGCGTCCGCCAGTCCGTTGGATACTTCCGGAGGGTTCACCATCTCCGCGTGGATCAAACCGACCAATCTCACCGGTGTCGGCACAATCATTTCCCAACAAGGCAGCTACGCCCTGAAGAGAGTTGGGAGCGCGTTGTATTTGACCACGCCTGCGGTGAAGGATCATATTTCCTCGGGCATTACCCTCGTCGCCAACCAGTGGCAGCACATCGCGGTTTCATTCCAACCCGGTGCCGTCGGCGGCGCGAATTTTTATCTCAATGGGGTCTTCAAGAACTCCGTCACCGCATCGGCCCTGAGTTCAAGTACCTACCCAACCCTGCTTGGCAGGACAAACGACTGGACAGGTCAGGACTACAACGGCGCGATGGATGATGTCCGCGTCTACGGCTACGCCTTGGACGCTACCGACGTCGGAAACCTCTATTTTTCCTATCCCGGCTACACGGCCCCGGCGTTCACCAGCGATCCCATCGCAGGAGCAGGCGCGGCGGAAGATGTTCCCTACGTCTCCAGCATTGCTGCTAATGTCGCGGATCCGGATCTAGAAACCACCCTGACCTACAGCAAGGTCAGCGGGCCCGCCTGGCTGAACGTGGCCGCGGACGGTTCTCTGTCCGGAACTCCTGTGCAAAGTGATGTCGGCAGCAATGCCTTCGTGGTGAAGGTGACGGACAACACCAGCCTCACCGGTACCGCGACTCTCAATATAACGGTCATCAACACCAATGATGCGCCGACCTTCACCGCCAATCCGATCGCGGGCGCGAATGGCACGCAGGACGCTGCTTATTCCGGCTCCATCGCTTCTTATGGCAGCGATGTGGATCCAGGTGACACGCTCACCTATTCGAAAGTGTCCGGTCCATCATGGCTCAGCGTCGCCTCGAACGGCACGCTGTCCGGCACCCCGCTAAACGCCAACGTGGGCATGAATGCCTTCACCGTGAAGGTCACCGACGCCGCAGGCGCGAACGCCACTACGACGCTCAACATCACGGTCATCAACGTGAATGACGCGCCGACCTTCACCACCAATCCGATCACCGGTAGCAGTGGCACGCAGGATGCCGCCTACAGTGGCAGCATCTCCAGCTACGGCTCCGACATCGATGTGGGCGACACGCTCACCTACTCGAAAGTGTCCGGTCCGTCTTGGTTGTCTGTCGCCTCCAACGGGACGCTCTCGGGCACGCCGCTCAATGCCAACGTCGGCGCAAATGCCTTCACCGTGAAGGTGACCGACGCCGCTGGTCTCAACGCCACCACGACGCTCAACGTCAACGTGATCAACGTGAATGACGCGCCGACGTTCACCGCCAACCCGATCGCAGGGGCTGACGGCACGCAGGATGCCGCCTACAGCGGTTCCATTGCCAGCTATGGCTCCGACATCGACGTGGGCGACACGCTCACCTACTCGAAAGTGTCCGGTCCGTCATGGCTCAGCGTTGCCTCGAACGGCGCGCTCTCCGGCACGCCCCTCAATGCCAATGTCGGCGCGAACGCCTTCACGGTGAAAGTCACTGACGCCGCTGGTCTTAACGCCACCACGACGCTCAACGTCAACGTGATCAACGTGAATGACGCGCCGACGTTCACTGCCTCTCCCTTCAGCAAGAGTGGTGCGACTTCCGGCATCGCCTACAGCGACAGCATCGCCACCAATGCCAGCGACGTGGACACCGGAGACACGCTCACGTTCTCGAAAATCAGCGGCCCGTCGTGGCTCAGCGTTGCTTCGAATGGCGCGCTCACCGGAACGCCTTCCGGGAATGATGCCGGCACGAATTCATTCACCGTCCGGGTGACCGATGCGGCCAGCGCCAGCGCGGATGCCACCCTCCAGATTGTGGTGACGAATCCGACCTGGACCAACCTCTCCGGCGGATCGTGGACGAATACCGGCAACTGGAGTGGCGGCACCATCGCCAACGGCAGCGACAACACCGCGAACTTCGCCACCCTCGATCTGACGGCAAACGCCACCGTCACTCTGGATGGCGCGCGCACCATCGGCAACCTGACCTTCGCCGACACCACCCCCAGCCACAACTGGACCCTCGCTCCCGGCAGCGGTGGCCCGCTCACGCTCGATGTGGCAAGCGGCTCCCCGCTGATCACCGTGACCAACGGCACCACCACCCTCAGCGTTCCGCTCGCAGGTAGCGACGGCTTCACCAAGACCGGGACGGGCACGCTCGTGCTCAGCGGTGCGAACACCTACACCGGTGGCACCGTGGTGAACCAGGGAATCCTCAGCTACACGACGGTCAATCAAACCACCACAACGACCTATTCCGGCACCGGCACGGTGCAAATCGGCACCGGAGTGACCACCTTCAACCCCAACGCCACCTTCGGCGCGTCCTTCACCGGCACGCTCGATTTCCAAGGCGGCACGGTTACGCTGTTCAGCGACACCACCCATTTCGCCGCCAACCTCGGCGATTTAAATGTGGGCTCGGGTTCGCAGGTCTCGATCAACGCCTCGACCCTGCAATTCGATGCGCTGACCGGTTCCGGCACGATTGCCAATACCGCCGTCGCTACGAATGCCCCCGCCACTCTGACACTTGGCGTCAACGATGGAAGCGGGACGTTTGCCGGCCCCATCACCAGTGGCAGCGCAGTCAATGGAAAGATCACTCTGATCAAGAACGGCAGCGGCACGCAGACGCTCGGTGGCGCGAACACCTACACCGGCACCACCACCATCAATAGTGGAACGCTCAGCCTTACCGGCTCGCTCGTTGCCAGCGCCACCACCGTGAAAACCGGAGCCACCCTTGCAGGCACCGGCACCACCGCCGGCAGCGTCTCCGTCCAAAGCGGTGGCACCCTCGCCCCCGGGGTGAACGGCACCGGCACGCTCACGGTTAACAACACCCTGAGCCTCGCTGGCACCGCTGCGATGCAGATCGGCCGAACCGGCAGCACCTTGAGCAACGACAAGGTCAGCGGCATCACCACCGTCACCTACGGCGGCACGCTGACCGTCACCAATACCGGCGCGGACCCACTGCTGGCGGGTAATTCGTTCCGCCTCTTCAGCGCCACCACCTATGCCGGCAGCTTCAGCACCATCACGCTGCCCACGCTTGATACCGGCCTCACCTGGAACACCAGCCGCCTCACCGTGGATGGCACCATCTTGGTCACGGGCACCCAGCTCTCCGGCTGGACCTCCGCGGACATCGGCAGCCCTGGCATCGCCGGAGGGGCCAATACCAATGCCGGCGTCTATTCCGTCACCGGTGGCGGAGCCGATATCTGGAGCACCTCCGATGCCTTCCAGTTCGCCTCCACCACCCTGACCGGCGACGGTGAAATCCGCGCCCGCGTCACCTCCCAGACCAACACCAACGTCTGGGCCAAGGCCGGAGTCATGATGCGCAATGGCACCGCCGCCAATGCCGCCAACGTGACAATGGAGATCACGGCTGGCAATGGCTTCTACTCCCAGTCCCGGACCACGGCGGGTGGCGCCAGCACCAATAACGCGGGGCCGGCGCTCAACACCGCACCCAACAACTGGGTCCGCATCACCCGCTGCGGCACGCTGTTCACCACCTACGCCTCTGCCGATGGCACCACCTGGACCCAGATCGGCCAGGCCACTGTCACCATGGGCTCGACCATCAACATCGGGCTCGCCGTGACCGCCCGCGACAATGCCCAGGCCAGCACCGCGACCTTCGACAACGTCGCCGTCACTCCGTATCCCTCGCCCTGGGTCACCACCGACATCGGCACCACCGGCGTCGCCGGTCGTTCCGAATACTTCAACAGCGTCCACACGCTCAACGGAGCAGGTGTCATCGGCAGCACCGCCGACGGCTTCCGCTACACCTACCAAGCGCTCACCGCCGATGGCGACATCACCGTGCGCATCCCGACGTTCGCCAACACCGGCACCAGCTCCCGCATCGGCGTCATGATCCGTGACACGCTGGCCACCGGTGCCAACGAGGTCTTCCTCGGCACCGACGGCTCCGGAGCCTTCACCTGGACCCGCCGCACCACCACCGGAGGCAGCACGACCACCAGCAACAGCGGCACCGCCACCGCCCCCAATGTCTGGGTCCGCCTCGTCCGCAGCGGCAGCAACATCACCGCCTCCAGCAGTCCCGATGGCAGCACCTGGACCACCGTTGGAACGGTCAGCGTCACGATGGCCAGCAACTGCTACATCGGCCTTGCTGTCGGCAGCGGCAACACCACCGGCCTGAACGCCTCCACCTTTGACAACGTGACCGTCACTCCTTGATCCAAGCGACGAGGTGCCGGAAAATCTTCGGCACCTCGTCAGGGCATCTCCCCGAGAAAATAAAATGTTCAGAGATCTCCCGCAATTTCCCCGCCCATTCCAGCTCGGCGGTTGAGAGAGAAGCAAAAAGCGGTCATGTCCAAAAGGGTTGTCCGCTCTCGCGTGTGGAGCCTCTGCGCTCATGAAGTTCCTCTCGCACAATTCCGCGTGGTCGGCGGGTGACTCGTGAATCACAAAGGCCTCAAACCCTCGGAGGAGCAATTTAGCAAGGGCATAGAAGAGGCAGCCCCTCTTTGAGACCGCCGCGATCTCCAGCACAACCTCTTGATCATAAAACGTCGGCAAGGCGAGTTTCGAACTCACGACACCCTGCTCCCAAACATGCCGCTCATTTCCACTCGGCATCGTCCTGTCAACTCCGGCCGGGGGGAGGGAAGTTCTCTCGTCGGTGCCGAAACACCGATTCGATTTCTCACAACCCGGACTACGCGTGGCCGAAATCATCGGCAAGCCCAAGGCTCTCACGCTCACAATCGCGCAAGCGGCGAAGGAGCTGAAACGTAAGGCCGCGACGATTCACCGACGAATCAAGGCGGAGACCATCAAGACCATTCCAAGGAATCGCACGCGGATTTCGTCCCCGGAGATCGAACACCACCTTTCAGCTTCTTGAATCCTCACGCAGCCCTCTGATTCGGGCGACATTTGGGCAAACGGCCAGAGCAGCAAAACCGTAACCACCTGAAAATGATGGAGCCGAGTGTCGGACTTGAACCGACGACCTGATGATTACAAATCAACTGCTCTACCACTGAGCTAACCCGGCGATCGCGTGGGCGACGCGGCGCAGTATCCTCATCCGCCGCGCCTGGGAAAGCGAAATTTCACGCTTCCTCCGGATCGGGCACGGGATTCCATGCCCCGAACAGCCACAGCCAGGTCATCGACAGCAATATGGCGGCCAACGCGACGTGGACCACCTGCACCCACGCGTAGAGGTGGACCCACGACATGATCACGCCGAGCGCCATCTGGCCCCAGACGAGGGTGAGAACCGTTTTGGCCACCCGGCCGGGATGGCCATGGCGTCTCGAAACGGTGTAGGCGATGAGAGCCGCCAGGAGGACCGACCAGGAAAAGCTACGATGAACCAAGTAGATGGTCGTCTGTTCCAGCAGAGCAATCCGGTCGGCCCCGGGTCCGAGGTGGCGGGTCTTCGCCATTTCGTCAGTCAGCTCGCGAATCTGCGAACCCAAGATGCCCTCCGCGATGACGAGCGCGAGGAGAGCGAGGATCGAAAGCCGGAGCTTCCCTGCCGCTCCGGACGCGATCTTGACCCGCCACGGGTGATCGGTGCCGCGCCAGGCGCTGTACATGAACAGGCCGAACATGGCCATCGCGAGCGCAAGGTGGGTGGTAATGATCCCGGGTTTCAGCCCGCTGTATACGATGCGCGCGCCCATCCAAGCCTCCACCAGCAGCACCACCACGGCGGCGAACGAAATCCAAAAGACAATCGGGCGCTTCTTTTTCTCCCAGAACGAGAGGATGAAGGCGGAGAGCGTGAAAAGGGACAGCGGCGTGGAGGACAGGCGGTTCAGATATTCCGTCCAAGCCAGGCGCGGGTTGAATTCCTGGCGCAGCGTTTCGACGGTGATCGTGTTGGGATCGCGACCTTCGCGGGCGGCCTTGTCCTTGAATTTCTGAATCTGGAGTTTCGAAAAATCGACGTCGGCGAGCTTGGTGGGCGGAACCAGGCAGCCCCAGCAGGTCGGCCAATCCGGGCAGCCCATCCCGGCCCCGCTGACGCGGACGACCGCCCCGGCCAAAATGAGAAGCAGGAGCGAAAAGAGCGCGCCGATGGCGACTTTCTGAAAACGTGCCAGCGGCATGGGCGGGAGAGTTCAGAATCCAGAACCCAGATTCAAGATGAGATCGGGAAAGACGCTTCAGACGCGGCCCGGCAGCCAGACCCGGGCCCCCATGGAACGAGAGCCGATGGGCTGGAAAAATGCATCGAGCCCTTCGTGTTCACGAAGGTGGTCGATGGCATCCGGAAGATGACCGTGCTGCCAGCGGAAACCGGATTCCCGAAGGCGCCGGGGATCCGCCCAGCGGCTCTTCAACACGAGTTCGGTTTCGGTACGCAGCAGCCTAGCCCCGATTCCCAGCATCCAGCGAGCGGCCGGGAGGGCCAGCGGCATGGCGGCCGCTTCACGGAAATGGCGCATCAGCTCGCGATTCGTCGGAAATTCAGGCGCGGCGAGATTAACCACCCCATCGATCAGCGGATCGCGCAGGAGGAACTCGATGGCGCGCAGGAAATCCCCCATGTGAATCCACGACACCCGCTGCGTCCCCTTTCCCATGGCCCCGCCAAGGCCCGCACGAACCAGGCCGCGCAGCACCGCGAAGACCGTTCCGGGCTCGTGGGCCAGCACCATGCCGGTGCGCAGGGCGAGCTTCCGCGTTTCTCCAGGCAGCATTTCGGCGAAGAAAGCCTGCTCCCATTTCCGCACGACCTCCACTGAGAATCCATCGCCGGATTCGCCTTGCCATTCATCCTGAGCGTGGTCTTCGGCGTGGCGGTAGACGGTGGCGCTCGAGGCATTCATCCACACCTTCGGCGGCACACGGCAACCGCGGATGGCTTCGGCCACGACGCGAGTGGAAGCCAACCGCGACTCAAGGATCTCACGGCGGTTGGCCGTATCATAGCGGCAGTTGACCGTGCGTCCGGCCAAATTGATGACCAGCTCGGCCCCCTCCAGCGCCAGCGCCCAGGGCCCCAGGGTGCGGCCGTCCCATTCCAGGAACAGGCCGTCGCCGCTGAGGCCATGACGGTGACGGGCGATGGCGACAACCTCCTTGCCCTGGCGAGCGAAATGGCGGGTCAGGTAGCGGCCGAGGAAGCCGTTCGCGCCAAGAATGACGACTGTGGATTTCATGGTTTTGAAAAGGTGATCGGTTCAGGAAAGGAAACGCGGGGGAGGCGCGGCGGCAGTCCGCAGGAGCCGGAATCGCAGGCAGGAGCCGCGATTGATGCCAGCGCCGTGGCCATTTCCGCTTCACTGCGCAGCCGCAGCAATTCGGACAGTTTGAGCCGGTTTCCGGAGAGCAGGGAGACAGCCTTCGAGACCCATGGGCGCAGCGCGGGCGAGGCCAATCGGAACGACCAGTCGCGATACTCACGAGTGGCCCACAGGCAGGTCAGCCATGCGCCTGTCCCCTGCCACCAGCGTCCGTCATCGGCCAGCACGACAATCTCGCGGTCCGCGTGGACTTCCATCATGCGTGGAAACAAACGCAGCGCCTCGTCCGAGTCGTAGGGCAGGAACTGGATCGACACCCGTGCGGGCTGCGTCATGAGCCAACGGCTGAACCGGCAGCACAACCCGCAGCGGGCGTCGAAGAAGATGGTGAGTGTTTTCATGGTTCAGGATTCAATGTCTCGCATGCTTCTTCGAACCGCCATACGTCGCACCAAGAGTTCCTCCAGGCCACCTGCCACCAGCGCGCTGACGCCCCCGATCAGGCCGGGTACGACGCTGTATCCGACCGCGGCGGCCACACTGCGGTAGTCCGCCAAGCGAAGTGGCAAAGAACAGAAGAATCCAACCGCACCGCCACCCAAGCCACCTGCCAAAAACAGGCTGACCGGATGCCAGAAACCTGCCCTTCGAGGCCAATACCAATAGACCGGCAGGGCAATCACGGCCCACGCCACCGTGCAAATCACCCCCGAATAAAGGGCAAACAGCCCCAACAACGGAAAGGCGGCCACCAAGTCCGAAGCTTTCGTCGTCGCCGACCTAGTTGAAAAGTAGAAAACGCACGTGAGTAGAATCACGGCACATTGGAGGCCACTCCATGCGGCCATCATTCCAAAAAATGAGTGTCTGACACGAACGCCCTTTCGGCCCTCGCGTAATCTCGACAGGTCGTTTGTAGCGGTGACACTCATAAATTTCTGCCTTGCGAGTATTCCCCCCATCATCAACCCACCACTCCAGCCGGTGGCATCGGAGGTGGCGCCTGGTCCCAGGCCGCGCGCTTCCGCATGCGGGTGAAGACCAGCAGATTGAAGAAGTGCATCCCGCCCAGAACGAGCAGCACGACTCCCAGCTTGGCGCTCAACGCCTCAAAGACCCCCCGCACTTCGCTGACCTCCGCGCCCAGCTTCAGGTAAAGCGAGACGAAGCCGAAGTTAATCAGGTAGAACCCGACGACGAGCAATTGGTTCACGCTGTCAGCCAGCGGCTCATTACCGTGGAAGCAATCGACCAGGAAAATCCGACCATTGCGAAACAAGTTGCGAGCCACCCAGACCGTCAGCGGCAGGGCGATCACGAGGTAGATGGCGTAGGTGATGACGGTCGGGTTCATTTTTGTTTCTTTTCGTTTTTTCAGTAATTATTGAAACAGATCTGCAAAAAAAACTCAGCCCAGCAACCGCATGGCCATCTGAACGGCAAAGCCATGCTTCATTCCGGAAACCTTGTCCGCGACATTGGAGGCAAAGCCGATGAACTCCTGGAGCTGGCGGATCTGGTCGTGGAAGGCGACGCCCTCGGGGCTTTTTACGCCTTCGCTGGCCTCGGCACATTTCGCCAGCAGCGAAAGCGCCGGTTCGATCTCGCGGCGCTTCCGTTCGCGGGCGACCGTCGTGAAAATAAACCACGGATCCTTCTCTGCTTCAAAGAATTCCCGCCGTTCTCCCTTCTTCACCACGATGCGGATCAGCCCCCAGGACACCAGTTCCTTGAGGTTCGTATGGGCATTGCCACGGCTGACCTGGAGCTGCTCCATCACATCGTCGGTGCTCAATGGGGCCGGAGCCGTCATCAGCAGCGCATGGATCTGAGCCATCGTGCGATTGATCCCCCATTGGGTGCCGAGCGCTCCCCACTGGGCGACAAATTCATCGCGCGCTTCCTTGAGCTTCTCGGCTTCGGCGTTCATCTTGTTTTCACTATTTACTGAAAGTTCTGATTCCGCAAGAAGAAAAAATCCGCGAATCCCGCGCGGTGCGAAATGAATCGGCAGCCGACTTCCGCCCTCCGGGGACGGGGGAAACTACGAAGGTTTCCGTCTTCCGTGGATTTTAGGAAAGCGGCGGGTAGCTTACCGTCGATGAAACACCTGCGGATGATGCTGTCAGGATGGCTGGCACTGGGGCTGGCGACAGCCGACGCGGCTCCTCTGCGCATCCTCGCGATTGGAGACAGCCTTTCCGAGGAGTACGCCTTCGAGCTCACGTTCAGTGCCCCTGAATCCGATCCGACCAACGCCAATGTCAGGAACTGGCCCGAGCTGCTCCGCATCTACCGGTCGACCGAGGCCAGCCTGGGTCCGTATGAGCCGACTGCCTTTTCCTACACCGACCTGCGGGACGCAGGCCACGAATGGAATTTCGGCATCCCCGGCATGACCCTGAAGAACTGGGTATTCCTGCTCGGCACCGATGATCCCTTCAAATCCTGGGGGGACGAACCGCTCGGAGCCGGCTACTACGTGACCCGTAGCGCGCTGATCGACCAGCTTCCCTCGGCCGAGGTGGTGGTGATCCTGCTCGGTTCAAATGACCTCAAGCAGGACTACGACAATATTTTCAACAATACCGAGCCCGCCAACTTCTACACGAACATCACCGCCCGGATTGCCTCCATTCGAAACTGGGTCCGCCAGGTCCGGCCCACCGTTCCGATCGTCATCTCCACCATTCCGGATGTCGGAGCCACCCCGGTGGTCGCCGGCACCTATAGCGACCCGGTGCGGCGCGCCTCTGCCCGCGCCAAGATCGCGTCCTTGAACCAAACCATCGTGACGCAGGCCGCTTCGCGTGGCGACAAGGTCGCGAGGCTCGACACCCTGGCAAACCAAGTCATGGACCAATCCCCCTACCAGATCAATGGCACCGTCCTGACTCTGGCCGGCGATCCGGAAAACCCACCCAACCACTTGTTTTGCCGGGATAATTTCCACGTCTCCACCATCGGCCAGGCGATGATCGCCAATCAGGTTCTGGCGGCATTCAGTGCGGCCACCGGTCGCGCCACGACGCTGTTTGCCAACCGGGACATTCTCTCGCTGGCCGGACTCAACCCCGATGCGCCCTACAATAGCTGGACTGCCTCCTACCCGGGGCTGGGTGGTCCCGGTGCCGATGACGATGGGGACGGCATTCCCAATCTCGTCGAATACGTGCTGGGAATCTCTCCCCGCCGGGCGGTGTCGCCGTTCCGGTTTTCAGGTGTGGGCACGCTGCATTTCTCGCCCACCATCACGGGACTCCAGTATGCCTCGCTCTCGGTTCTGGAATCGCCGGACCTCGCCGCTTGGACCGCCGTGCCTTCCAATCGGATCACCGTCGGTTCTGACGGAAGTTGGACCATCGCCCCCACCGGTTCGCTGAGGGGATTCTATCGTTTGAGAGCAAGCCCGAACCCCTGAGGTCGCCGTCCGGTTCGGGCCACGCACGCGACGGGTGACAGGCGCGGGATTTCCGCTATCTTGCGCGGATGCGACTCGGGCGATGGCTGATCCTCCTGCTTCTGGCGGTTTCGCCGGCCCACGGCACGGCGCTCAAGATCTTCGCCCTGGGGGACAGCCTGACCGAGGAATATACCGACGAGGCCACCCTGGCGGGTATCGGGGGAAACATTCACAATTGGCCGGAACTGATCCGCAGCTACCGCTCCACCGAGGCGAATCTAGGCACCTACAAGGCGAGCTCATACCTCGATTGGCGTACCAAGGGGGCCTCCGCCAATTTCGCATTCCCCGGTTTCACCACCTCCGATTGGCTCGGGATCGTCAATACCACGGCCAGGAGCGGCTACGACTACAAGACCCGCAAGGCCATGCTGACCGAGCTGGCCACCTCCAACGTGGCCGTGATTCTCCTCGGAGCCAACGACCTGAGCGATGTCTATGGCAGCGTCTTCAACAACACCGAAGCGCCGGATGCCCTGAGCAGCATCGTGACCCGGTTGGCCGCCCTACACGACTTCCTGCGCGCCCAGCGGCCCACCATCCCCATCGTGATCTGCACGGTGGCGGACATCGGTGCCACGCCGAGCAAAGCCGCAAGCTATCTGGACCCGGCCAAGCGGATCACCACCCGGGCCAAGGTCGCGGGCTTGAACCAAAGCATCATTTCCATGGCCCAGGGCAGAGGAGCCACGGTGGCGCGAATCGATCATCTCACCGACCGGGCCTACGATGAGATTCCCTTCAATCTGAATGGCACGAACTTCATCCTGGAAGGGGCATCGAACAACCCCGCCGGCCACGTCTTCAGCCAGGACAATTTCCACCCGGCCACCGTCGGTCAGATGCTGATCACGAATGAAATCCTTTCCGCCTGCATGACCGCCACAAGCCATGCGCTGACGCTGTTCCAGAATCGCGAAATCCTGACTCTGCTGGGTTTCAATCCCGATGCACCTTACAATACGTGGAAAGCAGGCTATCCCGGTCTCGGTGCCCCTACGATCGACGACGATGGCGACGGCATTCCGAATCTGGTGGAATACGTGCTCGGCACCTCGCCCAAACTCCGGAACTCGCCGTGGCAGTTTACCTCAGCGAACGGAACGCTCCGCTTCTCAACCTCGTCCCCCGCTCTCAATTATGCCGGACTCACGGTCATGGAATCCACCAACCTGACGACCTGGAGTGCCGTCCCGTCCAATCGCATCACGGTCAGCGGAAACACCTGGACAGTCGCCCCTTCCGGATCCGGAAAGGGCTTCTACCGCCTCAAGGCCGAAACGAAGCCCTGACGCCTCAGTGCTTCACGTCCACCTTGAAATCTCCAAGCGCCCATTGGATGCCAGCCAGATAATGCTTCAGCACGGTGGGATTCCAATAGATCTCGTGATTGTGACCGAGCGAGCAATAGAAGACGCGGCCCTTTTCGTAGTGCTTCACCCATGAAACGCCGAAGTCGCCATCGGTCCGGTGAATGTTCGGCCGGTTCATCGGGGATTTTCCCGTATCGAGGCGCAGCAGCATGTCCACCTTGGTGGAGTCATACGGAGCCTTGAACTGATAGATCTCTTCCTTGAAATCGACGTTCTTACCTTCGAACATCGCGGTGAGGGGATTTTTTTCCTGACCGGGTTCGACCTTGATGCTAACGGGGACATCGGCCGTCCACGGATGAGAGTCGAACTGGCCGCCGATCATCGGGGCATAGTCGGGCCACTGGTAGAAAGAGTCGGTGGCGGCGTGGATGCCGATGAAGCCGCGGCCTGCCTTGATGAAATCGAGGAGATTCTTCTTCAGCCGGTCGGAACGTTCGGCCGCCTTGGCGACGTCCTCCTTGCTCATTTTCCCGAGTTCCGCCGGCGAGGGCGAGAACGCCTCCAGGGTGGTGCTTAGGAAGCAGACGCCATCGAAGGTCTTGAGCTTGTCGATTTCGAAATTCTCGAGGTCATTGCTGACGACGGCTTCGAAGGCACCGGTCTTCTTCCCGAGTTCGGTGAAGGCGAGGTGGCCGGTTTCGATGGAGTCGTGGTGGTAGCCGTTGGTGACGGAGAAGATCAGGAGACGGCGCGGCTTGGCGGGCTTGGCATAGGCCTTGTCCGGAAGCGCGGCGGCGATTTTCTCCGCAGCACCGGCGGGTGGGCCGGCGTGGGAGGTGGCGAGGGTGAGTCCCGCGGCGAGGGCGAGGAAGATGGAGGCTTTCATAGAAGTCGGCATGGAGATGGAGGGAAATTGGAGACCACAGATTGCGCGGGTTTCCCCCGGTTCTACGGCCCCTTACGGAACAATCTTCCCCGCCTGATGGACTATTCAGAGGGAAGTCCAGGCGGCGTTGGCTTTCGAGGAGGCGACGACGGCATCGATGAATGCCATCCCGCGCACCCCATCGGCGATGGTGGGGTAATCGAGAATCGGGTCGCCCTTGGAGACTTTTTTGCCATCGAGCCGGGCGCGGATGTGACCGGCAAAGTTCCGGTAAATGTTCGCAAAGGCTTCCAGGTACCCTTCAGGATGACCGGCGGGAATGCGGGACGCGCCCGCGGCATTCGCCCCGAGGTAGCCCAGACCGGTGCGGAAGATCTCGGTCGGTTTGTCGAGCCACTTCACGATCAAGGTGTTCGGTTCCATCTGGCGCCACTCAAGGCCACCAAGCTCCCCATAGATGCGGATGTTGAGATTGTTTTCCTCGCCTGCGGAAATCTGGGAGGCGTGGAGGATGCCCTTGGCCCCTCCCTTGAAGCGGAGCAGGACGTTGCCATCGTCATCGAGCTTGCGGCCCTTGACGAAGGTGGTCAGGTCTGCGGCGAGTTCCTTGATCTTCAGGCCGGTGATGTACTCGGCAAGGTTTTCGGCGTGGGTACCGATGTCCCCGATGCAGCCGGCGGCGCCGCTTCTTTTGGGATCGGTGCGCCAGGCGGCCTGCTTCTGGCCGGTTTCTTCAATGCGGCTGGAAAGCCAGCCCTGTGGATACTCGACGACAATCTTGCGAATCTTGCCGAGCTTGCCGGCGGCGATCATTTCCCGTGCCTCCTTCACCAGCGGATAGCCGGTGTAGTTGTGGGTCAGCCCGTAGAGCTGGCCGGTACTTTTCACGAGGGCCTGGAGCTCCGTGGCCTCGGCGAGATTGAAAGTGGCGGGCTTGTCCGAAAGGACGTGGAAGCCTTTCTCCAACGCGTACTTGGCCGGCGGGAAGTGGACATGATTTGGCGTGACGATGGCCACGAAGTCCATCCGCTCGCCTTCCGGGAGCGCGGCTTCGGATTCGATCATGGTACGCCAGTCACCGTAGCAACGGTCCGGCGGCAGGAAGAAATCGGCACCGGAGTCCTTCGACCGCTTCGGATCGGAGGAAAACGCGCCACAGACGAGTTCGATCTGCCCATCGAGATTGGCGGCCATGCGGTGGACGGCGCCGATGAAGGCACCCCGGCCACCACCCACCATGCCCATGCGGATTTTGCGGTTCATGAAGAAAGTTATTGGTTATTTGTTAGAGGTTCTTGGGAAGAGTTTGGGAGGATTTCCGCCTGCGACGCTTTTCAAAGAAGGCTCCGCCAG
>Ga0265327_10000502_pt1 | contig 67878 bp, 71 predicted proteins | sample 41621metaG_FD_202089 | JGI IMG/M metagenome (GOLD analysis project Ga0265327, IMG submission 202089) | Rhizosphere microbial communities from Carex aquatilis grown in University of Washington, Seatle, WA, United States - 4-16-21 metaG | ecosystem: Host-associated > Plants > Roots > Rhizosphere...
TGGTGCCTACGGTACGGTTGGTATTACTGATTGGGGTGTTGATCAGCACTTTTTGCTGTTTTTCCAGCGCCGGCATCGCCTCTTTGATCAGCTTGTTATCCAGCGCCTTTTCCAGTCCGTGGTTTTGTGTTTCGCAGTGGTAGCGTGCCACGCTGGCATCCATTTTCGGCTGATGGAATATATTGCTGAAATTCAACCCTTGTAATTTCCAGTGTTCGATACCAGTTTGCATGTCGAGCAGATCGGCACGACCTATCAGGTCATCAAACTTGCGTATGCCCATTCTCGCCATCAACTCGCGCACTTCTTCAGCCACAAAGAAGAAGTAATTGACGACGTGTTCCGGCTGCCCGGTGAATTTCTTGCGTAGCACCGGATCCTGTGTGGCAACGCCCACTGGACAGGTGTTAAGGTGGCATTTCCGCATCATGATGCAGCCTTCGACCACCAGTGGCGCCGTGGCGAAACCGAATTCATCGGCACCCAATAACGCACCTATCAGCACATCGCGGCCCGTTTTCATCTGCCCGTCTACCTGTACCGTCACGCGTCCACGTAAATGGTTGAGAACCAGCGTCTGTTGCGTCTCTGCCAAACCCAATTCCCACGGCGAACCGGCATGCTTGAGCGAGGAAAGTGGGCTGGCACCGGTACCACCGTCGTGACCTGCGATCACGATATGGTCGGATTTGGCTTTGGCTACACCAGCAGCTACAGTACCTACACCAGTCTCAGCCACCAGCTTGGTCGAAATGGATGCCTTTGGATTGGCATTCTTCAGGTCGTGTATCAGTTGTGCCAAATCTTCAATCGAATAAATATCATGGTGCGGCGGAGGCGAGATCAGCCCTACGCCCGGCACTGAAAAACGCAGTTTGGCGATATATTCAGATACCTTGCCGCCTGGTAACTGACCGCCTTCACCAGGCTTGGCGCCTTGCGCCATCTTGATCTGGATCTGGTCGGCAGACGCCAGGTACTCGGCAGTCACTCCGAAACGGCCGGATGCCACTTGTTTGATTCTGGAACGCATGGAATCACCCGCCTTAAGCGGTATGTTTGCTTCCACCCGGCTGTGTCCGATCATATCGGCCAAGGTGGTATCGGTTTTCACCGGCTGGAAACGTATCTTATCTTCGCCACCCTCGCCGGTATTGGATTTCCCGCCGATACGATTCATCGCGATCGCTAACGTGGTATGTGCTTCGGTAGAAATGGAACCCAGCGACATCGCTCCGGTAGCAAAACGGGTAACGATATCTTTGGCTGATTCCACTTCTGAAATATCCACAGGCGCACCGGCAGATTTGATCTCGAACAAGCCGCGCAACGTCAGTTGCCGCTTGCTCTGATCATTAATGAGCTTGGCGTATTCCTTATAGGTGTCGTATTGGTTGGTACGCGTGGCATGTTGCAGCTTGGAGATGGAGTCCGGTGTCCACATATGCTCTTCGCCACGCACACGGAACGCATATTCCCCGCCGGCGTCCAGCGCACTGGCCAGTACCGGATCGTCGCCGAAAGCCGCCTGATGCATACGCATGGATTCTTCCGCTACTTCATTCAAACCTATGCCTTCGATCTTACTGGCAGTGCCGATAAAGTACTGATTAACGAAGGCAGAATTGAGGCCTATGGCTTCAAAGATCTGGGCACCGCAATAGGACTGGTAGGTCGAGATGCCCATTTTGGACATGACTTTATACAGACCTTTACCGACCGCCTTGACGAACTTTTTGCAGGCTTCCTTACCATCAGGCAAGCCCATATGACTGATGGTCTCGAAAGCCAGCCACGGACAGAAAGCCTCTGCACCATAACCTGCGAGCAAGGCAAAGTGGTGGGTTTCACGTGCAGAACCGGTATCCACTACCAGCCCGGTGTTGGTCCGCACCCCGGCTTTTACCAGATGATGATGCACTGCTCCCGTAGCCAGCAATGCCGGAATCGCGATACGGTCACGGCTTACGCTGCGGTCTGACAATATCATCAGATTAAAACCATTATGCACGGATGCTTCGGCAGCCTGACACAAAGCCGCGATCGCCTTGCCCATACCGACAGCGCCTTGAACAGCGGGATAAGTGATATCCAGTACCAGCGACCGGTAGCGATTACCCGTAAGCTTGGCGATAGACTTCAGTTGTTCCAGTTCTTCAAGTAACAATACCGGTTGACTTGCCTCCAGGCGTGATGGCGGCGTTGTCTCGTCTATACCTAATAAGTTCGGCTTGGGGCCGATGAATGTCACCAGAGACATCACCAGTTCTTCGCGAATAGGGTCTATAGGCGGATTGGTGACTTGTGCGAACATCTGCTTGAAATAGTTGTATAGCACTTTGGGGCGTGCAGAAAGTATGGGCAGGGCACTATCGTTGCCCATGGAACCGTTCGCCTCTTCGCCATTGGTAGCCATCGGCTGCATGATGAATTTGAGGTCTTCCTGGGTATAACCGAAGGCCTGCTGTACATCCAATAGCGGTTCGCTCATTTCCAGCCAGGACTCAACCTTGGGCAGGTCGCCCAGGAACACGCGTGATTGGTTGACCCACTGGCGATAAGGCTTGGCCTGAGCCAGTTGCTGTTTCACTTCGGCATTACTTATAATACGGCCTTGTTCCAGATCGATCAGCAGCATTTTGCCCGGCTGCAGACGCCACTTTTTCACTATTTTCTCTTCTGGGAATGTCAACACGCCCATTTCGGAAGCCATCATCACGTGATCGTCATCCGTAACCAGGTAACGCGCAGGGCGCAGCCCATTGCGATCCAGCGTCGCGCCTATCATGCGGCCATCGGTAAACGCCACAGCGGCCGGACCATCCCACGGCTCCATCAATGCAGCGTGATATTCGTAGAAAGCACGACGTTCTTCTTCCATCAGCGGGTCAGACCAGGCTTCCGGTATCAGCATCATCATCGCATGCGGCAGGGAGTATCCTCCTGCCACCAGTAATTCAAGCGCATTATCAAAGCAGGCAGAATCAGATTGGCCACCATCGATCAAAGGCCACAATTTTTCCAGATCATCCCCCAGCAATACTGAACTCAACGCCTTTTGACGCGCTGTCATCCAGTTAACGTTGCCGCGCATGGTATTGATCTCGCCATTGTGGGCAATCATGCGGAAAGGATGCGCCAAGTCCCATGCAGGAAAAGTATTGGTAGAAAAACGCTGGTGCACCAAAGCAAGCCCTGAAACCAAAGCCGGATCTTGCAGATCAAGGTAATAGGTGCCCACTTCTTCAGCCAGTAGCATGCCTTTATAAACCATGGTGCGGCTGGAAAGCGAAGGAATATAGAATTGGCTGCCATCCTCCAGGTGCAGACTACGAACCTGCTGTTCCACACGCTTGCGAATAACGAACAGTTTGCGTTCAAAAGCGTTCTGGTCGGCAGTTGCAGCGCCACGCGAAATCAACACCTGCTTGATAACGGGTTCTACCGCACGTGCGGCATCTGCAATATTGGCGTTGTCGCGAGGAACATCACGCCAACCCAGACAGTTTTGGCCTTCCTCAAGAATGATGCGTGAGATTGCCGACTCGCAAGCAAGGCGACCGTTTTGTGATTGCGGTAGAAATACCATGCCGCAGGCATATTCGCCTGCCGCTGGCAGAGTAATGTTTAGCTTAGCCGACTGTTGACGCAGGAATGCATCAGGCATCTGAATCAGAATGCCAGCGCCATCGCCCAGCTTGGGGTCATAACCCGTCGCTCCGCGGTGCGTCAGGTTACGTAATAGTTGTAATCCTTTTTCAACGATGCTGTGGCTCTTTTGGCCTTTGATATGGGCGATAAAGCCCACACCACAAGCATCGTGCTCTTGCGATGGATCATACAAACCCTGTTTTTGCGGTTGCTGCTCTGGCATGTCTGCCCCTGTTAAAATTAACCAACTATCAACTAATCACGCTCTAAGCTATGGTTCGACCGGCTTTTAAGGCGGTCGTTGCACCATGCCTCAACCAATAAGTTGAAGCAAGAGGCCATAAAAATAGGGTGAAACTCTATGATTCTACTGGGATACGGGGTTGGGTTCAAGCATTGGCGATTGCATTGTCAGTACTGCCATTAAATCAAGCAACGAACCCTAGTCAAAAAAACCCCGGCCAGAGGCCAAATGAAAGCAGAATTCATGCCGGGATAAGCCTCGTCATCAATATAAATTAGATTTTTATATAGTTTGTTGAAACAGGGATATCTTTTAGCTGCCCAAACTCAGCATGGCAGCCTTGGTCGTTTTTTCGATTTCGTCCTCACCGTGTGCCGCCGATACGAAACCTGCTTCAAATGCTGATGGGGCAAGATAGACCCCTTGTTCCAGCATGTGGTGAAAAAAGCGATTGAAAGCTTCCTTGTCCGACTGCATAACCTCTGCATAGCTGGTGGGGCATTGCGCACTGAAATATACGCCGAACATGCCACCCACATTCTGTGCACTGAAAGCGATACCTTTTTGCTTGGCAACGCTGACCAATGCTTCGACCAGTAGTTTGGTACGCGCCGCCAAACGGTCATAGAACCCTGGTGCCTGAACCAGTTCAAGTGTAGCCAAACCTGCGGCAACAGCCACCGGATTCCCGGATAATGTGCCTGCCTGATACACCGAGCCTACGGGTGCCAAGCACTGCATGATGTCTCTACGTCCGCCAAATGCGCCAACCGGTAGCCCACCGCCGATGACTTTACCTAGTGTAGTGAGATCCGGTTGGATGTTATATAACGCCTGAGCGCCTCCCAAAGCTACGCGGAAGCCGGTCATCACTTCGTCAAAAATCAGTACTGCACCATATTTGGTGCATTGTGTTCGTAACGCTTGTAAAAAACCTGGGGCTGGCGCGATCAGGTTCATGTTGCCGGCGACAGGTTCGACGATGACGCAGGCGATCTCATTGCCTATCTGCGAGAACAGGCTTTCGACTTCATCAATATTGTTGTAGGACAAAGTCAGCGTATGCGCCGCGACTTCTGGCGGAACCCCGGCGGAACTGGGCTGGCCGAAAGTCAGCGCACCTGAGCCGGCCTTGACCAGCAAGGCATCGGCATGGCCATGATAGCAACCTTCGAATTTGACTATTTTGCTACGGCCGGTAAAGCCACGTGCCAAGCGGATGGCACTCATGGTGGCTTCGGTGCCTGAACTGACCAATCGCACCTGTTCCATGCTCGGCATCAACTTAATCAGCAATTCTGCCATTTCCAGTTCGCGCGCCGTTGGTGCACCAAACGATAAACTATTGCCAGCAGCTTCGCGCACTGCCGCGATCACAGCAGGGTGCGCATGTCCCAGTATCATCGGCCCCCAGGAGCCAACGTAATCTATATATTGCTTATCTTCCTCATCCCATAGTTGCGCCCCTAGTCCGCGCTTGAAAAACACCGGGGTGCCGCCGACAGAGCGGAAGGCTCGTACCGGAGAATTAACGCCTCCGGGAATGAGTTTTTGTGAACGATCAAAGAGCTGTTGGTTGCGATTCACTGATTTTATTTCCTGTCTGCATCGATGTTGAAAATTTTAGAAAACGCCTGCGCCGCCTGATACACATCCGTTGCCGCAAACAAGGAATTGATGATCGCCACTGCGTCAGCGCCGGCAGCAGCTACCTGACGCGCATTTTGCAGTGTGATGCCGCCAATAGCAATGATAGGTATCTTCAATATGGAGCGCGCTTGCCGCAGTAATTCGAGTGTAGCGCGTGGCGCCTGAGGTTTGGTGGTGGACCCGAACATGCTGCCAAACGCCACATAGTCAGCGCCTGCCTGCTCAGCGGCTATGGCTCGTTCCAAACTGTTATAGCAACTCACGCCTATGATTTTCTTGACGCCCAGTTGCTGCCGCGCCAGCGCAATGTCGCTATCGTCTTTGCCAAGATGCACGCCATCGGCATACTGGGCCAGTTGCAGGCTATCGTTGGCAATACAGATCACGTTGTTCTCCCGGCACAGCGCGGCTAATACCTTCATGATGTCTACATGAGATGCCTGCATCTTGTTGCGATATTGCAGCACTGATGCGCCTCCGGCAATCCCTGCCTCTATCAGCGGCAACAACGTTGCCAGATCGGTGCAATCCGGGGTGATTGCATACAGGCCGCTAATGCGTTTGTTTAGGCTCTGTATCTGTATCTTGTTCAGATTCTGTCTCATCTTCTTCACGCGCCCAGAATAAGCGATCGGGAATATATTGCCCCATACCGGGACGGAAAGCACCCTTGAGCGTAGCCCAGGTATATTCCTGAGCTTCCTGTACCGCCTCTTCCACCGTCAACCCGTGCGCCAGACAAGCAGCGATGGCCGAAGTTAGCGTACATCCGGACCCATGATAGCTGCCCGGCAAACGTTCCCATTGCCAGGAGCGGATATTGCCATGCTGGTCGTAAAGAGTATTAGTGACTTCATGCGTGCGTTCGTGAGTACCGGTGATCAGCACGTGTTCACAACCGGTAGCTAGCAAGCGTTGCGCGCTTTCTTCCAGCGAGGCATGTTCTTCATCCTCTTCGCTCTCGCTGATAAATGCCAGACGACGCGCTTCCAGGCTATTGGGAGTGATGATGGTGGCTTGTGGCAATAGCAGATCCACCATGGCGGCCTGCATTTCGTCGTTACTTAACTCGTCGCCGCGGCCGGAACTGAGTATGGGGTCGATCAACAACGGCGTATCGGGATAATCCGCCAGGATTTCCGCGATGATCGCAATATTTTCCACGCTGCCCAGCACCCCCAGCTTGAAAGCCACCACTTCCATATCTTCTAATATGGCGCGCGCCTGTTCTTCCACCCATTCCGGGTCGAATACCATGACATTGTCCACTCCCAGCGTGTCTTGCACGGTGATGGCGGTCACCACCGAAACCGGGTGGCAACCAATGCTGGCAAGAGTAAGAATGTCGGCTTGCAAGCCTGCTCCGCTAGTGGGATCGGTGGCGGAAAATGTGAGTACAACAGGAGGAGAGTTTCGCATGAATAATTCTTGAACGCACTTGGCACAAAGATAAAACAAGCATTTTAGTCGAAAACGCATCTGAACATTCTTGTTTAGATGCACAGGTGTTCAGGTGCGTTAAAATGAGCGCTTCAACCAATCGGGAGTAGCAGCATGGCTAGAATGATACATTGCATCAAGCTGGGGCGTGAAGCCGAAGGCATGGACTTTCCGCCTTATCCGGGCGAGCTCGGCAAACGCATTTACGAAAACGTATCCAAAGAAGCGTGGGAGGGCTGGAAAAAACAACAGACCATGTTGATCAACGAAAACAGATTGAGTCTGGCTGATCCTTCGGCACGTAAATACCTGATGGAACAGACCGAGGCGCATTTCTTCGGTACAGGCGCCGAGAAAGCAAGCGGCTATGTACCACAATAAGTTTAATACGCAATAAATGTGTAACAAAAAGGTCACTATTTTGTAGTATTGTGGATTTCACACTTACTGATGTCCTCGTCCAACTTGAATCCGTCGGATTACATACTCAATCGGGAATTAGGCCTGCTGGCTTTTAATCGTCGCGTTCTGGCGCAAGCCGAAGACGAGAGGAACCCATTGCTGGAGCGTCTTAAATTCCTGTGCATCGTCAGCAGCAATATGGATGAGTTTTTCGAGGTACGTGTCGCCGGCCTGAAAGAACAGATACAGTTCAATTCCAATACCAACGGCGCTGACGGCATGACCGCACAGCAGGTGTTTGCTGAAGTTTGCCAACAATCTCACACGCTGGTGGAACAGCAGTACAAGATTTTCAATCATGTATTGGTACCCAAACTTGCTACCGAAGGCATACGTTTTCTGCGTCGCACACATTGGGATGAAAAGCAGCAGCATTGGATACGCGACTATTTTTTCCGTGAACTGATGCCGGTGTTGACCCCAGTAGGGCTGGATCCAGCGCACCCGTTCCCTCGCGTTCTTAACAAGAGCTTGAACTTTGCCGTAGAACTTGAAGGCAAGGATGCTTTCGGCCGTAATTCCGGCAGAGCCATTGTACAAGCACCGCGAGCCTTACCACGTTTGATCAGGTTACCTGCCGAGATCGCCGGTTGCGAATACGGCTTTGCTTTTCTGTCATCCATCCTGCACGCCCACGTCAATGAGCTGTTTTCGGGCATGACGGTAAAAGGTTGCTTTCAATTTCGCGTTACCCGTAACAGTGAATTGTTCGTAGATGAGGAAGAAGTTAAGGATCTACGCCTGGCTTTGCAGGGCGAGTTGTCGCAACGGCAGTTTGGTGATGAAGTACGGCTGGAAGTTGCTGACAACTGCACACCGGAAATGTCGGCTTTTTTGCTGGGGCAGTTCGGGCTGACTCAGGATGAGTTGTATCAAGTGAATGGGCCAGTGAATCTGGTGCGTCTGATGCAGATACCCGACTGGGTAGACAGGCCAGATCTCAAATTTGATAACTACACCCCCAGTCTATCCCGTGAAATCAGCAAAGCAACCGATATATTCAAAGCGATCCGGCGCGGCGACATTCTGCTGCATCATCCCTTTCAGTCGTTTAATCCGGTGGTGGAATTCCTGCAGCAAGCCGCGGCCGACCCCAAAGTGCTGGCCATCAAACAGACGGTATATCGCACCAGCTCTGATTCGACTTTGATGGAAGCGCTGATCGAAGCAGCACGCCGCGGCAAGGAAGTATCAGTAGTAGTGGAACTGATGGCGCGCTTTGACGAAGAAGCGAATATCAATTGGGCTGCGAAACTGGAAGAAGTCGGTGCGCATGTCACTTATGGCGTGGTCGGTTATAAAACACATGCCAAGATGTCCATGGTCGTTCGGCGCGAAGATAATAAATTACGCCGTTACGTACACCTTTCCACCGGTAATTATCATCAACGCACGGCACGCTTTTACACCGACTTTGGCCTGCTGACATGTCGTGACGAGATCTGCGCAGATGTCAACGATATCTTCGCCCAGCTTACTGGTCTGGGTAAAGCAACCAAGCTGCATCACTTATGGCAAGCGCCTTTCACCTTGCATCCCAAGTTGATCGAAGCGATCCAGAACGAGACTAAAATCGCCAAGACCGGCAAAAAAGCGCACATCATCGCTAAAATGAATTCGTTGCTGGATACTGAAATAATCAGCGCCCTTTATGCGGCGTCTAATGCCGGCGTAAAAATAGACCTGATCGTGCGCGGGGTTTGCGCCTTGAGGCCCGGGATACCTGGTGTGTCAGAAAATATCAAGGTTCGCTCTATCGTTGGTCGTTTTCTTGAGCATTCCCGTATTTATTATTTTTACAACAACGGCATGCAGAACTTGTATCTTTCCAGCGCTGACTGGATGTATCGAAATTTCTTCCGCCGTATTGAAACTTGTTTTCCGATATTGGATGTCAAGCTTAAAAGGCGTGTATACCGGGAAGGCCTGGCACCATATCTAAAAGACAACACACAAGCCTGGGAAATGCAGCAGGACGGCAATTACCGTCGCAAAAAGCCGGGGCGAGCGCAGCCTTTTAGTGCACAGGATCAGCTACTTGCTGATTTTGGACAGGAGCTGGCAAGAGAAAAGTAGAGAAAATAAAGCCTGATCAGTTGGCACTGATCGCAAAACTCACTCCGGCATCACTCCAATATCCCTCTTCTGCTTCTAATTCCGTTGCCGTCAACGGGTTGGCACCCAGCCACTCTGCGGGCAATGCCAACTTGAATTTGTCCTGATCCCGGGATAATTTGAGTTTGGGCATATCCACATCCATGTGGTTGCGATGGAACAGCACCGCCAAACGCAACACGATGATCAGTGAGATACGATCATCCTCTATCTTTGGCAATTGCAGCTTGGCAAGAGCGCGTCGCTGGGTACGCAACAGCACGCCCAATGCCTGTTGCTCCATTTTGGAAAAACCCGGCATATCCGCATTCTCTACAATATAGGCGGAATGCTTGTGATAACCGGAATGTGCGATGGAAACACCTATCTCATGCAGGCGTGCTGCCCAGGTCAGGTACTGCCGTGCCACCTGACGTTGCATTTGCATATGTTGCGCTACCCCATCCAGCAATGTCAGCGCCAATGATTGTACGCGCCGCGCCTGATGCGTATCCACGTGGTAACGACGCATGAACTGACGGACCGTAGCCTCACGCGTATCGTGATGTTGGATGCGGCCGAGCAGCTCATACAATACCCCTTCGCGTAGCGCCCCGCCTGCCACTGTCATGCGCTCTATCTGCAATTCGGCGAACGCTGCTGCCATGATGGCATAGCCACCCGGGATGACAGGTGTTCGCTCCGCGCTTAATCCGGCCAATTTCAATTGACTGAGGTCTTTGGCCTTAAGCATCATTTCCTTAAGTTGGGCCAGGCCGGCACGCGTGATGGAGCCGTCAGACAAACCATTGATTTGCAATATCTGACCCAACACACGCGCAGATCCTGAAGATCCTATCGCCTCGTCCCACTGCCCGGCCAGAAAGCTACGGCGTATGCTCTGCACTTCAGTTCTTGCAGCAATTTCCGCACGTCTGAAATTACCTTCCGAAAGTTTGTTGTCGGGAAAAAAACGCATGCTGTAACTAACGCAACCCATATACAAGCTTTCCATGGTGCTAGGTTCAAAACCCTGGCCGATGACGAATTCGGTCGATCCACCACCAATGTCAATCACCAGGCGTTTGCCTGTATAAGGTTGCAAGCTATGCGAAACACCGATGAAGATCATGCGTGCCTCTTCACGTCCGGCAATGATTTCTATGGGGAAGCCCAATGCCTCCTGCGCCCGAACTAGAAGATCGGGGGCATTGCGGGCGATACGGAAAGTATTGGTGGCTACTGCACGTACAGAACGCGGCTCAAAGCCACGCAAACGCTCGCCGAAGCGGCGCAGGCACTCAACAGCGCGGTCTACCGCATCTTGGGAAAGGACCTTGTCTTTGCTTAGGCCCGCTCCTAGACGCACCATTTCACGTAAGGAGTCGTGCATGAAAAGGTGGTCTTCCGCCACACGTGCCACTTGCAGACGAAAGCTATTGGAACCCAGGTCTACTGCAGCGATCTCGGCGGGGAATTGTTCTGGCTGATTCACGACGAGAGTTTAATCCGTTTTCCGGTCACTGAGACTGGAAAACCACAAGTAAAAATAGTTAATTCAGTGCTTCTCGCTCCATGTCCGTCAGGCTGATATGGCGTACATCCTTGCCTTTAACCATATACACCACGTACTCTGCGATATTTTTGGCGTGGTCACCCATGCGCTCGATGGCTTTGGCTACGAACAATACTTCCAGCGACATCGAAATGGTGCGCGGATCTTCCAGCATGAAGGTGATGAGTTGGCGAATAACAGCGCGAAAATCGTCGTCTACCAGTATATCCTGGCGCGCGACTTCCACAGTGCGGCTAACGTCCAGCCTGGCGAATGCATCCAGTGAGATACGTAACATGCCGCGCACCTGGTCGCACATGCGGCGAATCTCGTTGAAGCGCGGCGATTGCATCCGGTCATTCTCGTGCAGACGTTTTACCACACGGGCGATCTTGGTAGCCTCATCGCCGATACGTTCCAGATCAGTAATGGTTTTGACCACCATCATGATCATGCGCAAATCACCGGCCGCTGGTTGGCGACGTGCGATGATGTGGCTGCAGTCTTCATCTATGGCTACTTCCAGCGCGTTGACTTCATGATCACGCTCAATCACATCATCCGCCAGTTGTATGTCAGTCTCGGCAAGGGCTTTTACCGCTTGTCCGATCTGATCTTCCACCAAGCCGCCCATTTGCAGCACTTTGGCGCGCACAGATTCCAGTTCCGTGTCGTATTGCTTGAATGTGTGCTCAGATTGCATGTACCACTCCTTGATATCCTGAAACTATCAGTTTATTGCAACATTGTGAAGCTATTGTGACCGCTGCACTTATCGAGTCATTGTTTTTACGCCATCTTGTGTAGCCAGCAACACCACATCTGCACAGCGTGAGGCAAACAGACCATTGGTCACCACGCCCACAATCTGGTTGATTTTGAGTTCCAGAGCTACCGGATCCATGATGGTCAGGCCGTGTACATCCAGAATGACATTGCCATTATCCGTGGTGAAGTCACGCAATACCGGCTGACCGCCAAGCTTGACCAATTCACGCGCAACATAGCTTCTGGCCATGGGTAATACTTCCACCGGCAGCGGGAATTTACCCATCACCGGCACCAATTTGCTGCCATCCACGATACAAATGAATTTATCGGCGCAGGCTGCTACGATCTTTTCTCGGGTGAGGGCGCCACCACCACCTTTCAGCATGTGGAAATGCTCTGTTACTTCATCAGCGCCATCTACGTAAATCTCCATGCCATTAACACTATTCAGGTCAAAAACCTCTATGCCATGACCTCGCAATCGCTGTGCAGTGGCTTCACTGCTGGCAACGGCTCCATCTATCTTGTGCTTGACCAGAGCCAGTTCTTCTATAAAAAAATTGGCTGTGGAGCCGGTTCCAACCCCGATAATACCCCCGCGCACATATTCCACCGCCTTTTTTGCCACTTGTTGCTTTAATTCGTCTTGTGTTGCCATGTTGCTTTCCTGTTTTCTTTATAATGAACGATAGCCCTAATAATACACGCGAAATTAGTTGTGTATAAACCGGTGTCTGAACCGACGCATCAATCATAAGATTAGACTATGAAAAACAACTATCTGGAAAAAATACTGACCGCTAAAGTCTATGATGTCGCGATAGAGACGCCTCTCGATTACGCTCCCAATTTATCAATAAGATTAGATAACAAAGTTTTGCTCAAGCGTGAGGATATGCAACCGGTGTTCTCTTTCAAACTGCGCGGGGCTTATAACAAAATGGTGCAGCTGACTGCAGCAGAAAGAAAGCGCGGGGTCATTTGCGCATCAGCTGGCAACCACGCACAAGGCGTAGCCTTGGCTGCGCAAAAGTTAGGTTGCCGTGCTGTGATCGTGATGCCGGTCACCACACCTCAAATCAAGGTGCAAGCTGTTGTTAGACGCGGTGCAGAAGTGGAACTGGCGGGAGAATCCTACGAAGAAGCGAGCATCCATGCCCATGCCTTGGCAAAAAAGCAAAAACTAACCTATGTGCACCCTTTCGATGACGAAATGGTGATTGCCGGACAGGGCACTATAGGCATGGAGATCCTGCGTCAATACTCCGAGCCTATCCACGCTATCTTTTGCTGCGTTGGTGGTGGTGGTTTGATCGCAGGTATTGCTGCCTATGTGAAGCAGCTGCACCCCGAAATCAAGATTATTGGCGTTGAAGCTAACGATGCCGATGCCATGGCACAGTCGCTGGCCGCTGGAAATCGCGTAAAGCTGGAACAGGTAGGATTGTTTGCCGATGGTGCTGCAGTAAAACAGGTGGGCAAAGAAACCTTCCGCCTTTGCCAGCAGTATGTGGATGAAATGATCGTGGTGGATAACGATGCCATCTGCGCTGCAATCAAGGATGTGTTCGAAGATACGCGTACTATCCTGGAACCCGCAGGTGCACTTGCCGTCGCGGGAATGAAAGAATATGTCTCGCGCCATAAGTTCAGCGGCAAGACGCTGATAGCTATTGCCAGTGGTGCAAACATGAATTTTGATCGTTTGCGTTTTGTAGCCGAGCGCGCTGAAATCGGCGAGAAGCGTGAAGCAGTTTTGGCAGTGACAATTCCGGAATCCCCTGGTAGCTTCAAGAAATTCTGTGCATTACTCGGCAAACGCGCCATCACCGAATTCAATTATCGTTATGCAGACTCAAAAGAAGCTCACGTGTTTGTCGGGATACAGGTCGTCAAACGTGAGGAGGCTACACTGCTTGTGCAAACCCTGCAGAAAAACGGCCTGACAGCGCTGGACCTGACCGATGACGAAATGTCAAAACTGCATATTCGCCATCTGGTTGGTGGACGTGCGCCTCAAGTGGGACACGAATTGGTGTATCGTTTCGAATTTCCGGAACGTCCGGGTGCGTTGATGCACTTTTTGCAGAGTATGAGCAGTGGCTGGAATATCACCTTGTTTCATTACAGAAACCATGGTGCAGATTATGGAAGGGTACTGATTGCGATGCAGATTCCCAAAGGTGAGAAGAAAGCTTTCAATACATTTCTCACCCAACTGGGCTATGCTTACTGGGATGAAAGTGAAAATCCTGCTTACAAACTATTCCTTGGGTAAACTCAGCGAAACACCTGCACGATAAAAATGAGGCAAAAAAGCAAACTTCGCGTACCGGTCACTAAAGGCTTAAAAGACATCTATGCAATGGATATGCACCTTGCGTACAGTGCTGCCTGCGCGGGGCGTTTCAACGTGACTGCTTTTGGTCGACTTGGTGCCGCCATATCGGTCATTCGTACCGCAATGCAACAGCGCGAGAACATCCATCCCGATGCTTTTGCCGTACTGGATAAAGCGATTGAAGTGCTACTGGCAGTTAAAATAAAAGGTGATACCACAGGTGTATGGGAAATCACGCCAAGTGAACAACCTGCGGTGCTGGTGGGAATAGAAGTGGCAGAACAGTGTATAGGTATGCTGGACGTTGCCTTACTAGCAGAAACTGCAGCGAGCCTGCTGCAAAACATTTACGGCGGTCCTCGATAATAGTAAAAAAACCGCAAATGGTTCTTGCGGTTGCTTGCTTACTTCGCTTTCGGTCTGCCGGTTTTGATTCTTTCAACCCCAGACACAGCATTTAGCAAGGTCTTAACTGGCATTGTAGATAACGCAATCAATCCCGCACGGATCAATTCGCTTTTCTTCACTTCAATGCCGTTTTCAAGACATTTGAGCTTCAGCAAGCTCAGCTTTGCATAATCATCAGCCGGCATGGTGAAACTGTCTCTCACCATTTTGTGTTTATGCGATTTTTCCGCCTTTGCTACGGGCTTCTTTTCCACGACTTTCTTCGTCTTTAAAGCGGGCGTTTTAGTTTTGATTGCAACCGCCGAACTTTTTGCTGCCGGCTTTGCCCTTGGCTTCGCAACTGCAGTGAGCGCTTTTGCTGGCATTGTTTTAGATGCAGCCGACGCGATACTTTTAGTCTTTTTTGCAGACTCGGTCATAACTTACTCCACAGTTCGTTATTTGGTCGTTATTTATTATGATGTCTAAGCTATTTTTTCATAAATGCGATGAATTGACTAGCGAATACCCGCCAGACACTTTGCATTTCCTGCTTCTCCGGCATGTCCACGATCCCAGTTTCGCCACCGTTGTCATCTTCAATAAGATGAGCAAGATATTTAGGCTGAAAAGAATATAGTAATCCGTAATTCTCATTTTCAATTGGTAACATGATCACCTCCAAATAGTAGGTCACAAATTTAATTTGTGTAAACAGTATAAATCATTTATACCGTATGTCAACTATCGGAGGTATTGAGATCGGCTGCTTAACCTGATACGGCCTGCATCTCCTGCACGAGTATCTGTGCACTGGCGGTTGCCATGGTGACTCCATAACGAAAATGTCCGGTGTTAAGCCATAGATTCTCCAATGCCGGATGCTTTGCAATGATAGGAATATTATCCGGTGATCCGGGGCGCAGCCCGCTCCAATGGGCGAGGGGATTGCAGTTCGCCAAGGCGGGTAACAGCCCGATCGCCTTGCGCTTCAAGTCAGCGGCGGCCTGCGGCGAAGTGGATTTATCGTAACCCACGTCTTCTACAGTGCTTCCAGCCAGAATATGCCCGTCACGCCGCGGAATCAGGTAAAAGTCATCACCGTACAAAATGTGTTGCAGCGTACCGGACGGCAACTTGTAAAGGAGCATCTGGCCACGCATAGGCCTGAGATCCGATTCCAGCGCGTATGTGCCCAACAGCGGCTTACTCCATGCTCCGGCAGTAATCACATACTGGCCTGCACTCAATTTCTCGCCTTCGCTAGTTTGTAATGTATGCACACGGTCAGCTTGAGTTTGCAGCGCGGTAATTTCGGTATGCTCCTTTAGCACAACCCCATGGATATTCAGCCACTGCCGTAATGCCTGAATCAGCCTTGGATTTCGCACCTGCGCGACTTGCGGCAACCACAGTTCTTCATTCTGAATTTCAGCACTAATCCCATGAGCAGTACACCATTGCTGTGCGACCGCAGCATCAAAATGCGGTAACACACGCATACCACAGATAGTATATTCAGGATCTATGCCGGTAGACGCAATCAGTTCTTCCGCCAACGCCGGATAAAGCGCTGCTCCTGCCAAAGCCAGTTTATTGACAGGCTCACTGTAGTCCCACGGCAACAGCGGGAACAAGATACCCCCGCCTGCCCAGGATGCCTCTGCGCCCAATACGCCGCGATCGATCACGGTGACTTTATTCCCCTGCCTGGTCAACGCCATGGCGGTCAGGCAACCCACCACGCCTCCGCCAATAATCATGACATCACGCATCATGTGATGGACCAGATAACAGCCGGTAACAATAGTACGTAGTCATAAATGCTGGGGGATTTCCTGTCAGATGTGTCGAGTTTGTATGTAAGATTTCGCGAAATAGGGCAAATTCTGTGCCAGAATAATCATTGCTAACACTTAAATCCTTTATTCCACGGACAATCCCTTTTATACTTGCACCGTATGTCAGTGTCAAAATTACAACCGAAATTAAGTTCAAAACCAATTGTGCAGCCCATAGAGCTGGCGCGGCAGGTGCTATTGATCGAGGCGCGCGCAGTTGAAGCTTTGTCACAACGTCTGGATGCAAACTTTGAGCGGGTCGTTGAACTCATTTTACAATGTAGCGGTAGAGTCGTGGTGAGCGGCATGGGCAAATCCGGCCATATTGCCAACAAAATCGCAGCCACATTAGCCAGTACCGGAACTCCTGCTTTTTTCATGCACCCGGCCGAAGCCAGCCACGGCGACTTGGGCATGATCACTAAAGACGACGTGGTATTGATGATCTCGAATTCTGGCGAAGGTGACGAGTTGCTGTCTATCGTCCCCATGATCAAGCGTATGGGGGCAAAACTCATCAGCATGACCGGCAATGTCAATTCAGCGCTAGCGAAGCAAGCCGATGTGCATCTGGATGCGGCGGTAGCACAGGAAGCCTGCCCCTTGGGGCTGGCCCCGACCGCCAGCACCACGGCTGCATTGGCATTGGGCGATGCCATCGCCGTAGTGCTATTGGATGTACGAGGCTTTAATGAGGAGGACTTTGCTCGTTCACACCCTGGCGGTCTGCTGGGCAGACGTTTGCTGGTACATGTCAGCGATGTGATGCGCACCGGGGATGCGATCCCGCAAGTCGCAGAAAACGTACCGTTTTCTGTAGCATTGCTGGAAATGACGCGCAAAGGCTTGGGCATGACCGCAATAGTCAATACCCAAGGTAAGCCTGTTGGCATTCTCACGGATGGCGATTTGCGTAGAATCATAGAGCAGGGCGCTGATTTCAAAACAGCTTCGATTGCCGAAATCATGCATCGCAACCCACATACCATCACGCCAAAACAGCTTGCCGTGGAAGCGGTAGAACTGATGGACGAGCGTAAAATCAACAGTTTGCTGGTGGTGGACGAGTCTGAAGCGCTCGTGGGTGCGCTTAACATGCACGATTTGCTCAAGGCTAAAGTGGTATGAGCGAATTAATGGAACGTGCGAAGAAAATCAAATTAATCGCATTCGACGTAGATGGCGTCATGACCGACGGCCGCTTGATCATCGGTGATGATGGGCTGGAATACAAGGCATTTAATACGCAGGATGGTTTAGGTATGAAACTGCTGAAGGCCAGCGGCGTGGAAATGGCCATCATTACCGGGCGTACCTCCAATGTCGTGACCCAGCGCGCTGAAAGCACTGGTGTGGCGCACTTTTATCAAGGAGTGGAAGACAAGCTGCAAGCATTTAAGGATTTGATGCGTCGTGCCAATCTAACCCCGCAACAATGTGCATTCATGGGAGACGATGTGGTAGATATTCCACCTATGCGCCATGGCGGTTTTGCCATCACGGTACCGGGTGGACACACTCTGGTCAAAAAATACGCTCACTACATTACTACCCTGCAAGCCGGACAAGGAGCAGTACGTGAAGTGTGCGAGTTGCTGATGCAGGCTCAAGGCACTCTGGATGCTCAGATGGCGCAATATCTATAACATTTTTACTAGCATCAATTTTACTAGCATATAACTATGAAAGGGCTTCCCGCCACCTGGTTTGGGCTGATGCTGCTGGCACTGTTAGCAGCGCTTACGTTCTGGATAGACCGTACGGTTCAACCACCACAACCTAAACGTGATGGCAGCACCCGACATGACGCTGATTATATCGTGACCAATTTTACTTCGACCCGCGCCGATGTTTTTGGTAACCCGCGCTACAGTTTGGCCGGGGCAGAGATGCGTCATTTTCCTGATGACGACAGTACTGAATTGGTGCAACCGCAATTTGCCTTGTATGCGCTTAAAAAGCCGACGACGCGAATTCGTGCTGATAGCGGGAAGGTTTCATCAAATGGTGATAATGTGTATTTCATGGATAATGTGAAAGTGATTCGTTCCGCGACAGCGACCAAAGGTGAGTTAACCCTGTTGACGGACTATCTGCACATCATGCCGCAACAAGATTTTGTGGAAACGGACAGACCGGTAGTGATATTGCAGGCACCACACACCGTTATTCATGCAGCGGGCATGGAGTTTTACAAAAAACTGGGCATTGTGAACCTGAAGAATCATGTCAAAGTGCATTATGAAAGACCGGATGCCGCATTCCTGAAATCGCTGACTGTAGAGCAGGTGGCAGGCAATCAGAGTTTTGTTAGAAACAAATCAGTGGTAGTAGGTGTGGGTACTCCAGTGGTAGAAGCTCCCATCATCAAGCAGAAAAAAGCAGTTACCCCTAAACCGGTCGCTGCAAAGGCTAAGACTGCAAAAAAAGTTACGCCCATCAAACAAACAAGTGCTGTTAAAAAAGAACGGGTACGGAGACACTATGACAAATCATCACCTTAAGCTGCTATTGACGTTGTTCATGTTGCTTACCAGCGGCTTGGTGCACGCAGAAAAAGCGGATAGAGACAAACCCATCGATCTGGAAGCGGACAACCTGACCGTCAACGATGCCAAAAAGATCAGTACCTATACCGGCAATGTCATATTGACGAAGGGTACCTTGGAGATTCATGCCGCCAGACTGATCGTGCGCGAAGATAGCGAAGGTTTTCAGCACAGCACTTCTTATGGTGACCCCACCACTTTCCGTCAAAAAATGGAAGGCAAGGACGAATACATTCAGGGTAGCGGTCAGCGTATTGAATACGATGGTCGTATGGATAAAGTACAGATCTATGAAAAAGCCTGGGTCAAGCGTGGCGAGGATATCGTGCACGGGGATTACATCATGTACGACGCCGCTTCCGAATATGCAGAAGTGATAGGCGGCCCTAAGGCAGCAACGACAGAAAATCCCAAGGGGAGAGTACATGCAGTGATACAACCCAAGGCGAAGACGCTAATTACTTCACCAGTACCAACAAATGAACCGGCAAAGGAATGAACATCGCGCCTAGGCGCTGGATGCAAGTGTTATGAGTGAACTTAAGGTTGAAGGACTTATCAAGCGATACAAGGCGCGCACCGTCGTGCATGATATTTCCTTGAGTATTGCCAGTGGAGAGATCGTAGGCCTGCTGGGACCTAACGGCGCGGGTAAAACCACCAGTTTTTATATGATGGTGGGATTAGTACCGCTGGATGGCGGCACCATCACTCTGGATGGCTTGAATCTGGGGCACCTTCCTATTCATCGTCGTTCACGTATGGGGTTGTCGTATCTGCCGCAAGAGCCGTCCATATTCCGCAAGCTTACGGTGGAAGAAAATATCTACGCCATTCTTGAGCTGCAGCAAATGTCGCAAGAAGCGATGGAGGCACGGCTGGATGAACTGTTGCATGATCTGCATATCATTCATTTGCGCCACGATGCGGCTATCAGCCTTTCTGGTGGCGAACGGCGACGGGTCGAAATCGCGCGCTGTCTGGCCAGTAATCCCCGATTTATTCTGCTCGACGAACCATTCGCAGGTATAGATCCGATCGCAGTGATTGATATTCAGAAAATCATCCGTTTTCTGAAAGAACAAAACATCGGTGTACTGATTACCGATCACAACGTACGCGAAACACTGGGTATTTGCGATCGCGCCTATATTGTTAACGATGGCCGCGTGCTGGCAGCAGGCCGCCCAGCACAGATCATCGCCAACCAGGGTGTACGTGAAGTTTATCTGGGCAAGAATTTCAGGTTATGAAGCAGACACTACAACTTAGAGTATCGCAGCATCTGGCGCTTACGCCCCAGTTGCAGCAATCCATCCGTTTGCTGCAACTCTCTTCTATTGAGCTCAACCAGGAATTGGAAACCGTATTGCAAGACAACCCTTTGCTGGAACGCATAGGCGAAGAGTCTGTGGAGTCGTCCTACAGTATTCAGGAACCACTAAATACGCAAGCGTCACCGCCTGAAACAAACGAAGTCCAGGAGTCGTTATCCGAGACCACGACCGATAGCGATTTTGATCCCGGTGATTTTAACCCAGGCGACAATTCCAATTGGGAGATGTCGGCCAGGAATGCCAACGGCACTCAGAGCGACGACGACGATACTGATTTTAGTTTTCAGGAACCATCTGCACCTACTCTGCGTGAACATCTGTTGGAACAGCTGGGTTTGATGCACCTGTCTGAACGTGATTACTTATTGACGGAAATCCTGATCGATACCATAGACGAGGATGGCTATCTGGAACAGTCGCTGGATGAGCTGGTGGAATTGATTCCAGATGAGCAAGAAGTGGATTTGCTGGAACTGCAAACCGCACTTAAACGCATACAACATCTTGATCCGATCGGCGTGGGTGCCCGTAATCTGACGGAATGTCTGGCCTTGCAATTGCAAGCCATGTCCGGACAAACGCCCCAACATGAAGTCGCCCTGGTGATCGTCAACGAGCACCTACCGTTATTGGCCGCCAGAGATTTTGCCAAGCTGAAAAAGCTTCTGGCCTGTAACGACGATACCCTGCGTGCTGCTCAACAAATCATCATCCGGCTGGATCCACGACCCGGGGCAATGTTTTCTTATATAGAATCCGACCACTACATACAACCCGAAGTGGTGGTAAAAAAAGTAAAAGGTTTGTGGCTAGCCAGCCTGAACAACGAGGCTGTGCCCAAGTTGCGTATCAATCGTCTATATGCAGATATTTTGAAACGCAACCGCGACAGTTCGGCACAATACCTGATGAGCCAGATGCAAGAGGCCAAATGGTTCATTAAGAACATTCAACAACGATTCGCTACGATTTTGCGAGTATCGCAAGCGATCGTTGATCGCCAACGCAGCTTTTTCGAACACGGCGATGTCGCCATGCGGCCATTGGTTTTGCGTGAGATCGCCGATGAGCTGGAATTACACGAATCTACAATCTCCCGCGTCACTACGCGCAAATACATGCTCACACCGCGCGGCGTTTATGAGTTGAAATATTTTTTCGGCAGCCACGTCGCCACCGAAACCGGCGGAGTTTGTTCGGCTACAGCCATTCGTGCTTTGCTCAAGCAACTTATTTCTGCGGAAAACCCCAAAAAGCCATTGTCTGATAGTCATCTCACCGATATTCTAGGAGAACAGGGTATCGTTGTAGCACGTCGTACGGTTGCCAAGTACCGTGAATCTTTGCAAATCCCTGCGGCTAGTCAGCGCAAGACGTTATAGAAGTTCGTTAACTTAAAGGAGTTGAAAATGAATCTGCACCTTAGTGGCCATCACCTTGAAATCACTCCAGCTTTACGCGATTACATACAAAATAAATTAGAAAGACTGACGAATCATTTTGATCATGTGATCGATGTCAAAGTGACCCTCTCGGTAGAAAAACTCAAACACAAAGTCGAAGCCACCATTCACGTTCCAGGTAACGACCTGCACGCAGAATCCAGTGATGACAACATGTATAGCGCTATAGATTTGCTGGCCGACAAGCTGGATCGTCAGATACTCAAAGTCAAAGAAAAGTTTGCCGACCATCACCGCGCCGATGGCGGCGTAAAACACCAAGCAGTGGGCTGAATATTTAACACTGTCCCACGGCCTATTCCTACAGCACCGCTTTCTTATGGCTCAGATTAGCGTTTCCGAACTGTTTCGCGATACTCGCCGACGACTGCGGTTGATGTGGGTGGCGGGAATGGATGGCGGTGATAAAGTACTCACTAGCGAAGCTGTTACAAAACCCTCGCTCGCCCTGCTTGGGCATCTCAATTTCGTCCACCCCAATCGGGTACAGGTGCTGGGATGCGCCGAGATGGATTATTTACGCAGCCTGGATGTTGCAGGGGCCAAACAGGCGATCAACAATCTTTATTCTACCGACCTTGCAGCAGTTGTGGTTGCCAACGGTGAAAAACCTCCCTCTACACTGCTGGACGCGGCGAACCAAAAGAATACCCCTTTATTTACCTCGCCCATGCAAAGCCCACGCTTGATGGATCTGTTAAGCCATTATCTGGCGCAGGCAGTTGCCGAATCCAAAAGCTTTCATGGCGTATTTCTTGAGGTGCAAGGCTTCGGGGTGCTGATAAAAGGCGACGCCTCCATCGGCAAAAGTGAATTGGCACTGGAGTTGATCACACGCGGCCACCGCCTGGTGGCAGACGATGTGGCAGATTATTTTCGCATCTCACCGGACAGGCTGGAAGGACGTTGTCCGGCATTATTACAAGATTTTCTGGAAGTACGCGGGTTGGGGGTTTTGAATATACGTGAGATGTTCGGTGATAATGCCGTCAAACCTACCAAGCCGCTTGATATCATCGTACAACTGGAAATGGCAGATAAAACCGCTGCTGAACCTTTGGATAGACTCAAAATGAAATCTCAAAGCGAGGATATCCTCGGCGTTAAGATCCCCAAAGTGACTATCCCGGTGGCCGCAGGACGCAATCTGGCCGTACTGGTAGAGGCCGCCGTGCGTAACCACGTACTACTGATGCGTGGCTTCAACAGCTCACGTCAGTTTGTACAACGGCAAGCGCGCGAGATAAAGCGCAATCAGGCCAAATAGGCAGGGACGCTGAATAAGCCCGCCATGGACACCTTCACGATTCACTCCGATTTTTTCAAGGCGCTCTAATGCAACTGGTCATCGTCACCGGTCTTTCCGGCTCCGGCAAAAGCATCGTGTTGAAAGCGCTGGAAGACAGTGGCTATTACTGCATAGATAACCTGCCGGCACCTATGTTGGGTGAGATCGTGCAGCATCTGGAAACTGCACATATGCAGCGCGCTGCGGTGAGCATAGATACCCGTAGCGCACAGTTGCAGGATCTGCCGCAATATATCCAGCATCTCAGATCCGGCGATACTGAAGTGCGCGTTCTATTTCTGGAATCCGACACCGAAACCCTGGTAAAGCGCTACAGTGAGACACGCCGTCGCCACCCATTGTCCAACGATATCCGTACTCTGGCGGAGAGCATTCATGCCGAACGCGAAATGCTCAATGAGCTGGCAAATCTGGGACACCGCATGGATACCAGCGAATTGTCTGCGAATACTTTGCGTTCCTGGGTCAAGGATTTTATCAATCTGGATAAAAGTGGATTAGCCTTACTGTTCGAATCTTTCGGCTTCAAACACGGCATTCCATTGGATGCCGATTTTGTCTATGATGTGCGTTGCCTGCCCAACCCACATTACGACCCCAAACTACGCCCGCTTACTGGACACGATGCCGAAGTGATCGCGTTTTTACAGAACCAGCCGGCTGCGGTAGAGATGCTGGCCGATATTCAGCATTACATTGAAAAATGGTTGCCTTGTTTTGTGCGTGACAACCGTAGCTATTTGACGGTAGCCATAGGCTGCACCGGCGGGCAACATCGATCCGTGTATTTTGTGGAACGTCTGGCAGCACATTTTCGCGCAATCGGTTGTCCGGTTTTAGTCAGGCATAGAGAATTGGCATAGAGGAGTTAACATGATAGGTGTAATCATCATCGCGCATGGAAAATTAGGCGAAAGCCTGATTCAGTGCGCGCACCATGTACTGGGCACCAAGCCTCCACTATTGATGCACCTGGAGGTAACTACCAATGACAAACCGGAAAAGTTAATCCCCAAGGCACAGCAATTGGTGGTGGAGCTAAATCAAGGTGCGGGAGTATTGGTACTTTCTGATATCTACGGTGCGACGCCTTGTAATGTCGCCTGCAGAGTGTTGCAAGCGGGGCGCGTGGAAGGGATAGCCGGAGTCAATCTGCCCATGCTGGTAAGAGTATTGAGCTACCGTAACGAACCCTTGCACGTAGTGGTGGCAAAGGCCACCGAGGGCGGCATTGCAGGTGTGATGCACTTTACCAAAGAAGCATGTGAAGGTAATACATGACCAAACAAGAAGTAGAAATCATCAATAAACTGGGGCTGCATGCGCGGGCTTCAACCAAACTTACTCATGTGGCTGCGCAATTTACTTCGCAGATATGGATAGAACGCAATGCAAGACGAGTCAATGCCAAAAGTATCATGGGGGTGATGATGCTGGCCGCCGGCAAAGGCAGCAGGGTAGTGCTTGAAGCGGATGGCCCTGACGAACAACAAGCGCTCGCCGCCATGGTTGAGCTCATCAATAACCGTTTTGGGGAAGATGAATGAGCTTTGAAAGTTCCACTCTATGAGCTTCAACTATAAGAGTTCCGCTCGATGAGCTTCACGATACATGGTGTCGGTGTTTCGGCAGGAATAGCCATCGGCCATTCACGCCTTATTTCCCACGCTTTGCTGGAGGTGGCGCATTACCAGATCGCTCCGGACTTAGTCGCCGAAGAGGTATTACGTTTTGAGGACGCGGTGCAATCCGTCAGGCAAGACCTGGTCGATATACGGCGCGGTTTGTCGAAAACTGCACCGGCGGAAATGGGCGCATTTATCGACACCCATTTGATGATACTAGCCGACAGCTCACTATCGGAAACACCAAAGAAAATCATCCGCAACGAAAGCTGCAACGCCGAATGGGCGCTTAAACAGCAACTGGACTCTATCGTTGCGCAGTTTGAAGAAATCGAAGACGACTATCTGCGTGAACGCAAATCGGACGTAGTGCAGGTAGTGGAACGGGTGATCAAGGCTTTACTCGGTCATCCCAATCAACCCGCTCTGGCAGAACAGGAAAGCGGCATGATATTGGTGGCCCACGATCTTTCTCCGGCGGATGCCATTCAGTTCAAGCAGCATCAGTTTGCCGCATTCATTACCGATGTCGGTGGCGCCACTTCTCACACTGCCATTCTAGCGCGTAGCCTCAATATTCCGTCCATCGTGGCGTTACAGCATGCGCGCAACCTGATTCGCGATGGCGAGCTGATTATTGTTGATGGTCAGCAGGGTGTGGTGATTGTTGATCCCGATAAAGACACGCTGGCCGAATATCGTTTGCGCCAGGAACAATGGGAATTAGAGCAACAAAAGCTGAAACGCATCAAACAAACACCTGCAGTGACGCTGGATGGCGCTGCGGTTGAGTTGCATGCGAATATCGAAATTCCGTCCGACGTAGCACAAACCTGGGCATCTGGAGCCACAGGGATCGGTTTATATCGTACTGAGTTCCTGTTCATGAATCGTCGCGACTGGCCATCCGAAGAAGAGCAATTCGATGCTTATCGCCGCGTGGTAGAGGCGATGAAAGGACTACCGGTCACGATAAGAACGCTGGATATAGGGGCGGATAAACAGTTCGATACCAACACGATTCGTACCTCGACCAACCCCGCGCTTGGGTTGCGTGCCATCCGTTTCTGCCTTTCCGAACCGCAGATCTTTCACGCCCAGTTACGCGCGATTTATCGTGCTTCGCATTATGGACAAATTAAATTACTGATCCCTATGCTTTGCACCCTGTCCGAATTGAGACAAACCTTGCTGTCAGTTGAACGCGTCAAGGACAGCTTACGCACCGATAACATCCCGTTTGATGCTAACCTGCCCATAGGCGGCATGATAGAGATTCCCGCTGCCGCCATTGGCGCTGAAGCCTTTGCCAAACATCTGGATTTTCTTTCCATAGGCACCAACGACTTGATCCAGTACACGCTCGCCATAGACCGCACCGATGATACGGTAGCCTATCTGCATAACCCTCTGCATCCTGCGGTATTGCAACTGGTGGAACTCACCATACGCGCTGCTAACAAAGCCGGAAAGCCGGTTTCAGTATGCGGAGAAATGGCTGGCGATATTAAATTGACGCGTATGTTGCTCGGTTTTGGCTTACGTCAATTTTCCATGCACCCAGCACACATCCTTGCGGTTAAAAGACAGGTATTGAATACCGATCTGCCAAAGCTGGAAAATCAGATACGCAGGATTCTGGCCTGCCAGGAACCGGATAAAACTGAAAAGCTGTTAGCTAAACTTAACGCCTGATCCATGTCGCAATTCGCCACCCATGTCATCCTGTGGCAACGTCAAAAAGGACGACACCACCTGCCTTGGCAAAATACGCGCGATGCCTATGCAATATGGATATCTGAGATCATGCTGCAGCAAACTCAGGTGGCTGCCGTCATTCCCTACTACCAAAAATTCATGGCTAGTTTTCCTGATATCGCCACCCTGGCAAACGCCAGCGAAGACGATGTACTGCGTCACTGGAGTGGTTTGGGCTACTACTCAAGAGCGCGCAATTTACATCAGGCGGCACAAGATATTTCGCAACGGCACCATGGTCAATTCCCGCGGACTCACCATGAAATAAACGCTTTACCGGGGATAGGCCGTTCAACCGCATCGGCCATTGCCGTATTCAGTTTTGGACAACGCCATGCCATTCTGGATGGCAATGTCAAACGCGTTCTGACTCGATGCTTCGGCATCTCAGGTTACACGGCGCAACCCGCGATAGAAAAGCGGCTGTGGCAGTTGGCTGAAGCTCTATTGCCGGAGTCTGATGTCGAGACTTATACCCAGGGCCTGATGGATCTGGGCGCCACCTTATGCACACGCAACAAACCCAAATGCGTCATGTGCCCGGTTCAAGAAAACTGTGTAGCACGGATTGAAAAGCGTATCCATGAATTACCCACGCCTAAACCACGTAAATTGATCCCAGAAAAAAGTACCCTGATGCTACTGCTGATCAATAACAATGAGATCCTGCTGGAAAAACGTCCGTCCGCAGGTATCTGGGGGGGATTATGGAGTCTACCCGAGACTGGTATAGATGCAGACGTACGACAACTTGCCACCATGCGTTACGGCCTTGAAACCGAATTGTTACCGGCCATGGCAAAACTGACGCATAGCTTTACCCACTTCCGCCTCCACATCACCCCGCAACCGCTACGTATTATCCGGCGTCAACATGTGGCGCAACAACCCGGGGCTCTATGGATAGACTTGGAAGATGCACTGGAAGCGGCATTACCCACACCCGTCAGAAAATTGCTGAAGAGACATCTTGACCAAAACCAGGCTTTTCGCCCATGATGTTCCGAGAACTCCCCCCTAAGATTGGCAAAAATAATGAATGAACATGTCAACAAAGAGCATTTGCTGCGTGAGAGCGATGATTTATTTCGTCTCATTCTGGAAAATGTAGATGATCTGATCGCGGTGCTCGACACAGAGGGTGAGCGCGTCTATAACAGCCCCGGCTATTATCGGATACTCAAAGACAACACTGCCGGTGACTCGTTTGCTCATGTCCATCCGGAAGATCGCAGCCGCATCAAGGCTCTATTTCGTCAAGTAGTGCAGACCGGTGCAGGCGGACGGACGGAATACCGCTACCTCACCGGCGATGGCAGCATACGCTACATCGAATCCCAATCGAGCGTAGTCAAGGATGATGGCGGACACGTCGTCAACGTGTTAGTCGTATCGCGCGACATTACCGAGCGCAAACAGGCAGAACAGGCCATGCAAGCCGCCAAAGAAGCCGCAGAAGCCGCTCTGGAGCGTGCCACGATGGCGGAACGCAGGATTATTAACATCAGCGAAGAAACGCGCGAACGTATCGGCCAGGAGTTACACGATGATCTGGGACAGCACTTGACCGGTGTCGCGTTCTTGTCTGAAGTGCTTAATAAACAATTAAGTGCCAAGAACTGGCCTGAGATGCATTCGGTGACCCGAATCACGGCATTGATCAATGAAGCAGTGGTTAGAACCCGACAGCTGGCTCAAGGCTTATATCCGGTAGAGTTAAAAGAGGCTGGTTTGCAGGCAATGTTAGGGCAGCTTGCCAATCAGTTGAAGTCCATTTACGGCGTAGACTGCGAAGTGAAGTATGACGATAACTTTGTGACCGGTAGCACCAGCCTGGCGATCAACTTGTTCCGCATCGCGCAAGAAGCTGCCAATAACGCCATCAAACATGGGGCTGCGACCAAAATCAGCATCGCTATCACCTTAACGCCGGATACATGTATATTTGAAATTATAGACAATGGCAGTGGAATAGACATCGCCAAACAGGGAGGGCTGGGTATGCATACCATGCGTTATCGTGCAACGCTGATCGGGGCAACATTTGCCTGTGAGCCTATGGCTAGCGGAGGCACCAAAGTGAGTGTTAAATTTCCGGCTTAAGTCATAACATTCGATAAACCATTATATTTAAACAATGATATTTAACGAACAAAGGAAAGCCAGAATTCTCGTTGTAGACGATCATCCCATCGTGCGACAGGGTGTCGCCATGCTTATCAATCAAGAACCTGAAATTCATGCCTGTTCTGAAGCCGGTGACATCGCTCAGGCGTTGAATGCGCTTCAGGCCTCACCGCATGATATGGCGATTGTGGATCTGTCGTTGCTGGGTATCTCCGGTCTGGAGTTGGTCAAGCAATTACGCAACAAATATCCGCAGTTGTTTATCCTGGTTATGTCCATGCATGATGAAACCATCTATGCCGAAAGAGTACTAAAAGCGGGCGCGCACGGTTACTTGATGAAACACGAAGGTACCGATACCGTACTGATGGCGATAAGGCAGATATTGAAAGGCGAGCGCTACATCAGCGACCGTATGCGCTCACGTATGATTAACCAGATGTTGGGCGGCGAAAGCGAGAAATCGCCCATCGCCGGCCTGACCGCAACCGAGTTTGAAGTATTACATTTGATCGGTATGGGCTTGGAGACCGGGGCGATCGCCGAAAAACTGGCGCGTAGCGTGAAAACCATAGAATCGCATCGCGCCAATATCCGCAAAAAACTCGATCTTAACAGTGGCAGCGAGTTGAACTTCTACGCAATCAACTGGGTGCGTGAGCACGGCGATCACCCGGGTTAAGGTATTTCCGGGATCACTTCGGAATTATTTCTGGTCCCAGCTATCTTCCCACATACAATGTTTGATGGTGTGGCGATTCTTGATCAACTCATCAATGCTAGGCTCGTCATTCAACGCACGCTTGATCGCCAGCTTGGTCGCTTCGTAGTTGTTCTTGTACATATCCGCTTTATCCAGGTTAGGGTCTTTGGCACAACGCGGGTCTATCCACACCAGACTGATAATACATAGATCATTGGCTTGATCACGCGGGATGATACCTTCGATCACACAATCCAGAATCGCGTCAGCCGTAGCAGCCTGCACCAAGCCTCCAAACAGATCAATGTTAGCGGAATCTTTAAGTGTGACTTTCGGCACCATCATGGTGGCCGGGCGCACCATCTGATTGATATCGCGTACCGCGAACATAGCCGTGTGGCCCTTGCTTTGTGCCATCATATTGGCGAAGGCCTGACCGACAGGGCCATCCACAGCGCCGATAAGGATTTCCGGCATGGCTGCAGTGTGGTCTATGTCACCGTATACGGTAGCTTCACCGGCTTTAAATATGATTTTCTTGGACATGGTGTTGAGTGCTTTCTAATGGACTTGAAGCCGCGCATTTTAACGGATGCCCAGTGTGCGGGCAAATATGATTCCCTCTTGCGGGATATAGCCTGTGTCAGGCATTATGTGGCGACTGTTGGTAATTTTAAGGATAAATCAATGAACAAGTATATTCCCGTCGTATCACGCCTGCTGCTGGCGCAGATATTTTTAATCTCCGGTATTTTCAAAGTGATTCTGGCGTCCAAGAATCCCGATTACTACACACAATTCGGCATGTATCTGGGATCTCATGGCATTCCTTATCTGGTCGTGCCGCTCACCTTCATTATCGAGATTGGTGCTGGTGCGGCCTTATTCCTGGGTTACAAGACTCGTATTGCCGCCTGGATACTTGCAGTTTATAGTTTATTTCTGGCTCTAACCCTGCATCTGCAAGAACCCATATTTTTGATGCTATACACTGCATTGGCAGGTGGTTTGCTGGCAATGACGACTTTGGCGCCTACTGCCTGTAGCCTGGATAATCTGAAAAAAAAGTAAGCTTACCCGAACCCATCTGAATTGCAGATCAGCGCAGTTCAGATAACTGCGGTTTGTTTTTTGATCACCAAATTCTTCGGTAACGGAAAAACCACGGTTTCGGTCACACCATCAAGGTTTTTGACGTTGGTTGCGCCCAACTGTTTAAGGCGATCAATCACTTCCTGCACCAGTACTTCCGGTGCAGAGGCTCCGGCCGTTACGCCGATGTTGTGCTTGCCTATCACCCAGTTCGGGTCTAGTTGCAACGCGTTATCCACCATAAAAGAAGTGATGCCTTGATTGACCGCAACTTCGCGCAGGCGGTTGGAATTCGAACTGTTGGGCGAGCCGACCACGATGACCAGATCGCATTGCTTAGCCAAAGCTTTCACTGCGTCCTGACGGTTTTGCGTGGCATAACAGATATCATCACTTTTCGGGGCAGCGATATTGGGAAAGCGCATTTTCAGTGCTGCAATCACCGCTGCCGCATCATCCATGGATAGCGTAGTTTGCGTCACGTAGGCCAGTTGCTCGGGTTTGTTTACCACGAGCAGCGCCACATCTTCCGGCGTTTCCACCAGATACATGCCTCCTTCACTTTGCCCCATCGTGCCTTCTACTTCGGGATGACCTTTGTGACCTATCATAATGATCTCGCAACCGGCCGCGCGCATCTTGCTTACTTCCATGTGCACCTTGGTGACCAGCGGGCAAGTCGCGTCAAACACTGTTAATCCGCGAGATTCGGCTTCTACGCGAATCGCCTGGGATACGCCGTGTGCACTAAAAATAACTGTGTTGCCTGCGGGAACCTCGGCCAGTTCCTCAACAAATACCGCACCTTTCGCCCTTAGTTCCTCGACCACGAACTTGTTATGAACCACTTCATGACGCACGTAAATAGGCGCGCCAAAACGCTCCAGCGCCTGTTCCACAATGACAATGGCACGATCGACTCCTGCACAAAAGCCGCGTGGGTTAGCCAGTAATACCTGCATAAATATTCCCTATTTTCCTAGCCAGTTAGCAAAAGTCATCAACAACACCATGGTCAACATTAATACCAGTGCCCGCCAGACGAGCCCAACCGCACTCATCACATAGTCCGCATCAGCAACATCGCCCAGGCCTAATTCAGGGCGATATTCCAAGACGCCATTGGCAAACAGCGGTTCGCCAAGCTTCACCCCCAGCGCACCGGCACCACTTGCCAGCATGATTCCATGCGTACGATTTTTCAAGGCATCACCTTGAGTTCGCCAGCAATACATGGCATCTTCAAAATTCCCCACCACTGCAAAGCTGATGGCAGTGACATGAGCCGGTAACCAATCCAGCCAGTAATATAATCGTTGGGCAGCGCGATGAAAGCTGTCTTCTTCAAATTGCCATGTTTGCTGTGCCAATCGCGCCAGACGGTAGAGCACCGCTCCAGCAGGACCTAACAACACGAACCAGAAAATCGGGGCGAGCAAACCCTCATGTGCCCGTAACAACGCTGTTTCAATGGTGACACGGGCGATTTCCGGCGCGCCGTATTCAGCAGTATTGTGACCGCTCCACTGTGCAAGCCGTTCGCGTGCAAAGGAGATGTTGTTATCTCGCAGATCGCTGCTGATCGCTTCGGCAGTGACACTGAAATCAACAGAACCCAGCATGCAGTAAAGTGTTGCTAATGCAAGTAGAAAATACAGTAGCGATGAAAAATGCTTGACTATCAAACCTAGCGTGAAGATCAGTAAAACCGGCAACAGCACCGCCAGTAGCCAGGCAATCAAACCATGCTTGAATTGCCCGTCATTGAATTTACGTTCAAAGAACCGAATTACACTCACATATCCATCTGACACGGAACTTGAACGATAATGTGCAAGTAACAAAGCGAAGATGATAATGAACAAGCTCATAACAGTGCGAATACTCCTGTAGCAACACCCAGAATGAAGCTATTATAATGCGCAACTCAGTTAAAACATGCTGCAACACTCAATGAAAAACACTGCTACCCTGTTAATCAATTGTCCAGACCGGAAAGGCTTGGTCGCTGCAATTGCCGAATTCCTATATCGGCATAATGCAAATATTTTGCACGCCGATCAGCATCAGGACGCTGAACAGAATCTGTTCTTGATGCGTGTGGAATGGGATTTGGCGGATTTCAATCTTTCGCCGGATGGATTCAAGACTGAATTTGCTGAAACTGCCAAAAAATTCAACATGCACTGGCAACTCAATCTTTCCAGCCGCAAACCCCGGATCGCTATTTTCGTTTCAAAATACGACCATTGCCTGACCGATCTTCTGTACCGCTTTCACAGTGGGGAGCTGGACTGTGAAATACCTCTTATTATCAGCAATCATCCCGATACCAAACGGCTTGCAGATTTCTACGGTGTACCATTCCACGTTATTGAGGTAAACAAGGATAACAAGGCTGAGGCTGAAGCCAGACAGTTTGCATTGCTGGACGAACACGGCATCGATCTCATTGTTCTCGCACGTTACATGCAGGTATTGTCACCAGCTTTCGTGACGCGTTATCCGCAACGCATCATCAATATCCATCATTCGTTCCTGCCGGCTTTTGTCGGTGCCAGACCATATCACCGTGCTTTCGAGCGCGGCGTGAAACTGATCGGTGCGACAAGTCATTATGTGACCGAAGTGCTGGATGAAGGGCCTATTATCGAGCAGGACATTATGCGCGTCTCACACCGTGACCAGTTGGAAGATCTGATTCAGAAAGGTCGTGATCTGGAAAAAGTTGTGCTATCGCGCGCGGTACGTTGGCACGTGGAAAATCGGATTCTGCTTTATTCCAACAAAACCGTCATCTTTGACTAGTGTCTTCAAACTACAAATAAAAACGGAGCAATAGGCTCCGTTTTTATTTGTAACTTTGAATTCCTAAACCTTGGAATTCCCCACCCCTGGAATTCTCAAATCAACAAATTCTCAATAAGTTCAGGAACCACTGTCGTCTACTGTTGCTCCTGGCAGATCTTCCATCATAGGTGGCAATGGCTCATCCTGTGTGGCAGATGCGGCGGTATCATCAGCCATTGTATCGTCAGCATAAGCGAGTGGTACGACAACTAAACCAAACAGTACGCAAAGCATTGCCAATAGTGACTTCTTCATTTGCATTCCTCCGTAATTTATAAATGGTTATGTGGTAACTGCTAACCACAGAATCTACGCGAAACGGTGAGGGTTGACAATACTCTGAAATACTTTAAAACAATTTAAATAATCATTTAAAAACAGTTACTTAACCAGCTCTTGGGCAAACAGATCAGCGATGGTTTCACGCTTCCTGATCAAATACGTGTTACTGCCATCCACCATCACTTCGGCCGCACGTGGTCTGCTATTATAGTTAGAGCTCATACTCATACCGTAAGCCCCGGCCGACATCACCGCCAATAGATCCCCAGGTTCGATGCACAGCTCGCGGTCATGTCCCAGAAAATCTCCACTCTCGCAAACAGGACCGACGATTTCAAAAATTTCCTGTTCGCCTATGCGCAATTCAACAGGCACGATGTCATGCCAGGCATCGTAAAGTGCGGGACGCATCAGGTCATTCATGGCTGCATCTACAATAGCGAAATTCTTGCTCTCGCCGGATTTTATGTATTCAATACGTGTGAGCAAAACGCCCGCATTACCTACTAAAGCTCGACCTGGTTCCAGCAGCAATTTGAACTTGCGTCCAACCAGGCGTGCAAGCAAAGCCTGGGCATAATGTGCGATATCCGGTGGTGACTCGTCGCGGTAGCGTATGCCTACGCCCCCTCCCAAATCAAGATGACGAATGTTGATCCCTGCGGCTTCGAGTTTATCCACCAGCAATAACACGCGATCCAGTGCCGCTAAAAAAGGTTCGATCTCTGTGAGCTGTGAACCGATATGGCAATCTATGCCATGGATGTTGATATGAGGCATGGCTGTAGCTTTCAGGTACAGGTGATATGCCGATTCGTAACTTACGCCGAACTTATTGTCCTTGAGCCCGGTGGAGATATAGGGATGTGTTTTTGCATCCACGTCAGGGTTTACCCGCAGCGATATCGGTGCCACCTTACCCATCGCACCAGCCACTTGGTTAAGGCGTACCAGCTCGCTTTCCGATTCAACGTTAAAACAATAAATGCCTACCGTGAGTGCCTGCTCCATTTCAGCCGCAGTCTTGCCTATGCCGGAAAATACGATTTTTCCAGGGTCACCACCTGCCGCCAATACACGCGCCAACTCACCTCCTGAAACGATATCGAATCCGGCTCCAAGACTTGCAAACACCTTGAGTATAGATAAATTTGGATTAGCTTTGACCGCAAAGCAAATAAGATGGTCGTGAGATGCAAATCCGTCATTGAATTGCCGGAATGCTTCGGTCAGTGCTGCACGTGAATAGACATAACATGGCGTAGCAAAACGCTCTGCAATCGAAGAAAGCGCAACTTCCTCGGCGCACAGCTCTCCGCCCCTGGCTACAAAAAAACTCATTGATGGGTGTCCTGTGGTTGTGACGTAGTATTCGGTTGCGCCTGCGGTTGCGAATTATCCAGAGGTTGTGAAGCGTTGGGTTGCGGATATTTTTTGTCGGGCAGATACAAGGGGCCCTTGGCACCACATGCGTTGACCAGCAAAGCCGCTAAAAGTATAAGTATTATCTGACGCATCATGTCTCCGGATTAATCTTAATAAAGCTGTTCCATGATCTGCGGATCTGGTAATGGAGTCTTGGGAACAGCTAAAGGCAAAAGCTGCTTGATCATCTCGTCTTGCAGTTTGGAATCTGGCAGCTTGGCATCAGGCGGTTTGGCGCCCGGCTGTTTACTAGGCAAAGCGCCAGGTGGCATTTTAGGTGGCGGGGTAGTCGTCATCTCCAGCGGTTTTGCCTTTAATGTACTGCGCTGCGTTGATGGCGGAGGGGGGGGCTTATCGTCTGCCGTATCTTTGGGCTTGTTATCGTCCTTCATCTCCTGTTCTGCCGCTTTTTGCTCATTCTTTATGCGCGCTTCTTCCTGTTTGCGCCACACCATGGGGCATAACACGCGATCATAATTATCACCCACTGTATCCGGCACAATAGGCATTGCCGGGGTTTCATCCTCCGGCACGTATTCCACAGTGTCACCCGTTGCCGAATAGTATAGATAGGTCAGCAATTTGGCACTATGCTCTGCGCAATTGATGCGTTCTCGCAACACACCAGAGACGACGTCAGTGCCTTTGAGAGCTTGCGGTGTCTTGAACTGTACCTTTTTCCAAAAGGTAACCTCATCATCCTTGATCACCAGTTTGCTTTTGTCATAAAAGTACAGGTCGCCGTTGGGAATTGCCGGTAACGCCACCCATTCGGCAGCAAGCACGTGAGCGCTCGCGCATAAAAGTATCAAGCTAACCAACCGAATCAACATTATTTACCTCGTCGCCAGCAATTTTGCAGTAATCAATCCATTAAGTGTACCAAACAGCAAGGCGGCTGCGGAGAACACTGGCACTAAATACAGAATACCGCTGTGAGGAATAAGCCATAACCATGCCACCAGCAACTGCCCGGCAATGTGCGCGAAAGCCGCAAAAATACTCACAGATACACAACTAAAAAACCTTGCACTAAGATTTTGGGAGAGCCACAACACGACTAGACTCATCAACGCACCCGTGAGGCTTAACACGAAAGTCGGTGAAAGAAAGTTACCGAACAACAGGCTGACTGCGAACACACGTAATAAACTCACCCAAACCGCAGTGCCGAAGCCATATTGATATAAAGCGTATAAGGTCACGATGTTGGCAATACCCGGTTTTACCCCCGGTAGCGGAGAAGGCAATACCGCTTCGGCCAGATGTAAAGTGATCGCCAATGCAGCCAGCTTGGCGATACGATGATCGTCTGCAACCGACTCAATAGTTAAGGGAGTCATATGACTTGGTTCCCAACAGTTCCAGACTCACGCGGTTAGGCAGACATATCGCCACTTGCCCGGCCTTGTGCAGCCAGCCCTGATGCACGCAATACTGGTTACGGCACGGCGATTGTTCAAACCTTACCTGTCCATTGTAGATGACGATGCGACTGATACCCAAAGCACCCGGCACTTCAAGCGTACGCTGCTGATCGAGACTCAACGTTGCATAGATTTGATCACCGCTGCGTATGCGCACCTTGCCTGCAGGTTCATTACTCCATAGCGCCATGAACAACCAGATCACTATACCCAGGCCGAGCGCAAATACCACCCAGTCGCCTGGTTTTAGCTTAATAAACGTCGCTAACTTAATGGACATCGTTAGCTTCCAGCTTGATTTTCTGCCGCATCCCAGGAGTTAGCTGTATCGCGCCGTTTTTGTCTATCAGCATCGCGTACTGCAACCCTAATTTTTGAGCCGCCTCACGCCAGTGCTCACTACCGGAAATAAACAGAGGCTTGGAATCTGCGTCGGACAACGCGCCGGCATGCGGTTGCGGCGGGATCAACACCGTGACCGCCTGTACCCCATCCGCCGGAAAACCACTACGCGGATCTATGATGTGGCAGTAACGCTTGCCGTTCAATTCAAAGTAACGCTGATAATCACCCGATGTGCCGATCGCCCAGCCATCCGGCAGATCAAGAGTTGCCATTGCTCCGGCATGGCGTGGATGCTGAATACCCACATGCCAGGGATGGTCACCATGCTGCCCGATCGCAATGATGTTTCCGCCGATATTGATCAGCGCATTTTTGACTTTCTGCTGGCGCAAATAGTCTGCTGCCAGATCTAGCGCATAACCCTTGGCATAGCCGCCCAGATCCAGTTTCACTGCCGAATTACGGCTGCTAATCCTGCTGCCGTCCAGCATCAGATCGGTCATGCTGGGGTTCGCTTTTACCAGTGCTGCAATCTGCTTTGGGTCGGGGCTTACCGGGGTAAATTCGTCCCGCTGGAAACCCCACAACCCGATCAGACCACCGATTGCCGGATTAAATAATCCGTCAGATTGTTGTGACACTTTGGTCGCTTGTTGCAGAATCTCCGCCACTTCCGTACTGACTGTAGTGCTCTGTCCCGCGGCAAATGACATATTCAAACGAAACAATTCACCGCCTGGCTTCCAGGCATGCAAATTATCATGCAGCCGCTGAAACTCCTGTTGAATATGACCGGCAATTTGTTGTGCGCGGGCGTCGGTTTCACCATAAATGCTGATATCCACCAGCGTCCCGAACACATAGCTTTGGCTTTGATAAAGAGGTTCGCGGGAACAACTTGCCAGGAAAATAAATAATAACAACAAGAAGTTACGCATGAAACTCATGTCCTGATTCTTGCGGATGCTGCCTTCTGCACCATGCACTCCACCATCACGCTTGCATGCTCGTCATTCAGCCATACCTGGCCGTCCTGAATAGTGCACTGTAATTGCATATTGCGCTGCGCCAGCGCAGCAATGGCACGTGTGCTTTCCTGTGCAAGATTGATCACGGTCAAGTTTTGCATTCGTTCGAATTGGCTGCGATTTTGCTCGAACCACATCTCCGCAACGCGCCCTCCGTAACAATACACAATGACCTGATTGGCACGCCCGCACGCTTTACGGATAAGTTTTTCGTCCGGTATTCCTACGTCTATCCACACCTCTATGACGCCGGTCAGATCCTTTTGCCATATATCTGCTTCATCATCTGCCGTCATGCCCTGGCCGAATTGCAGATATTCGTGGGCATTCAATGCAAACGCCAGCAGCCGCACCATCATCCGCTCGTCGGTTTCTGAAGGATGGCGCGCGAGTGTCAGCGCATGCTCCTGATAATAGTTCCGCTCCATATCTGCGATCTGCAGATTGGCCTTGAACACGGTCGCTTTGATCGCCATGATTAAATGACCAGCCTAAGCCGCTAGACGCTCCAGCGCATCCACAAACAACGCCGAGGGATCGCAGTCGGTCTGTGCAGCGATTTCCACCATACAGGTCGGGCTGGTCACGTTGATCTCGGTCAGGTAATCGCCTATCACATCCAGCCCCACCAGAAACAAACCACGTTCGCGCAGGGATGGGCCTATCGCTTTCGCTATTTGCAGATCACGCTGAGAAAGAGGTTGCGCTACACCGGTACCTCCCGCCGCAAGGTTGCCGCGCGTCTCACCTTGTTTGGGAATACGTGCAAGACAATAAGGAATGGGCTCGCCGTTAATCATCAGGATGCGTTTATCGCCTTTCTTGATTTCGGGAAGGTAGCGTTGCGCAATTACCATCTGTTGCTCGAACTTGGTGGACGTTTCCAGGATCACGCCGATATTGGGATCATCCGTTTTGATGCGAAAAATACCTGCACCCCCCATACCGTCCAACGGTTTCAACACGATATCGCCATGCTCGGCCAAAAAATCTCGAATCAGCTGCATTTGTCGGGTCACCAAAAGCGGCGGCACGAATTGCGGGAATTGGGTGACGGATAATTTCTCATTCCAGTCACGTACGCTTTGGGGTCTGTTGAGCACAATAGCCCCTTGCTGCTGTGCTAACTCAAGCAAATACGTACTGTAAATGTACTCCATGTCTACGGGAGGATCCTTGCGCATCATCACCACAGAAAAATCCAGCAGGGTCTGGATTTTACTCGGCGCTATGGAATACCAAACGGGTTCGTTCTTAGTAAAACTGAATTTTTTGCAGTACACACAGACCGTATTATCACGTATCACCAGATCCGTCTGCTCAGCCACAAAAAGCTCATGCCCACGCCGCGCCAATTCACGCATGATGGCCAGGCTAGTGTCTTTTTCAGGTTTGAGGCTGGTTAGCGGATCAAGGATAAACAGCAGTTTCATGCTTCAGGATCGGTTTCTTGTAGCTCGATAGCGGCCGCCAATAGCGCCATGCGTGCCACGACACCATAGGCATAGAAGCGATTGGGTGGCGCATCCGGCTGCCCCTGACAGTCCGGTAAGGAACAGGTGCGGTCAAACGCCAATGGCACAAAATGCATACCTGGTGCATTCAGGTTTTCATCGATTCCTCGTCCGGTGTGGACGCGATAAAAGCCGCCTACCACGAAGTGGTCGATCATATAAATAACGGGTTCTGCAACTGCCTCGTTGATGCTTTCGAAAGTATAGACGCCTTCCTGGATGATGACCTCAGTAACTTCCATACCCTCTTTGACCACGGACATTTTGTTACGCTGTTTACGGTTCAAGCCACGCACATCATCAGGACTTTTCACGGTCATGATGCCCATGCCATAAGTACCGGCATTGGCTTTCACGATTACAAACGGATCCTGTTCCACCCCGTATTGCTGGTATTTACTGCGTATCTTGCCCAGCAAGTCATCCACTTTTGCCGCCAGGCATTCTTCGCCCAAGCGTTCCTGGAAATTGACTTCTTCACAGGTAGAGAAATAGGGGTTGACCAGCCAATCGTCGATACCGATCAGTTGCGCGAAATCCTTGGCCACCCGATCATAGGCAGCAAAATGCTGGGATTTTCTACGGGTCGCCCAACCAGCATGCAGCGGCGGGATGACATTCTGTTCCAGATTTTTCAGGATATCAGGGACGCCAGCAGAAAGATCATTGTTCAACACCACCGCGCATGGATCAAAACCTTCCATCACCAGACGGTTTCCTTTGCGCTGTACCGGAGCGACCTCTATGAATTGACCATCACCTGTATCCAGCCTGGTAGGCTCTGTGATTTCGGGGGATAGACTACCCAGTCGTAATTCCAGACCTGCCTGGCGTAAAATGTTGGCAAGTGCCGCCACATTGCGCAGGTAGTAGATATTACGGGTATGGTTTTCCGGTATCAGCATGAACCGGCGCGCTTCGGGACAGATTTTCTCGATGGCCAGCATAGCCGCCTGCACCGATAGCGGTAAAAACTCCTCAGCAAGGTTATTGAAGCCGCCGGGGAATAAGTTTGTATCAACCGGTGCCAGTTTGAAGCCGCTGTTGCGCAGATCTACAGAGGCATAGAACGGCGAGCTGTACTCCAACCATTGCGTGCGGAACCAGTATTCAATTTCGGGCCTGGCGCCCAGAATGCGCCGCTCTAAATCCAGTAACGGGCCGGTAAGTGCTGTTGTAAGATGGGGAACCATAAGTATGAAGATTGTAACATGTGGGAAATTTTGAAGTCTTTGCTCAGTCTTGACTCAAGGAATTCTTAATCGCTCATCCATTAGCCACTTTACAAATCGGCACAAACTTCTCCGCTACCAGCGAAGCACGTCCTACCAAGCCACCATCTACATCCGGCATGGCGAACAGGCTTGCGGCGTTATGAGGACGTACGCTACCGCCGTACAAAATACGTACATTGGCAGCAATCTCAGCATCGCAGCGCGCAACGCGCTTGCGGATAAAATCATGAACTTCCTGCGCCTGTTCAGGAGTAGCCGGTTCATCAGCGCCCACTGCCCATAACGGCTCATAAGCCAGTACTGCATTTTTCAGTACCTCTGGCCCAAAGCGGCGAATAATGGAATCAAGCTGACGGCCTACAATATAATCCGTCCAGTCCGAGTCACGTTCTTCACGCGACTCACCCATGCAGAAAATTGGGATTAGACCAACCTCCAATGCAGCATTGAATCTGGCTGCTGCCGTATCGTCCGTTTCATTGAATAATGCCCGCCGCTCTGAATGCCCGATGATGACATGGCTACAGCCATAGTCCACCAGCATGGAAGGTGCCACTGCACCTGTGAGCGCACCATCTTTGGCTGAGCACAGATTCTGCGCTCCCCAGGCGATATTGCTACCTTGCAGCATTGCTTGCGCCTGGCCGATATAGGGATATGGCGTACACACCACAAAATCCGCATCATGCAGATCGCGTAAGCCTGCGATCAGGCCTTGCAGCAGAATTTCATTCTGCTTGATACTGCCATTCATCTTCCAGTTGCCCACTACCATTTTGCGCCGCATCGTGTTTCCCGTTAGAGTAAGTTCAGAGCTAATTATGGGGGTTGATTGTTAAAAGGCAATAAAAAAAGCGGGCACTTTCGTGCCCGCCTTCATATTTACTTCAGTGCAACTGATTAGAAGTTGTAAGCCTTTTCGCCATGATCGGCGATGTCCAGACCGGCTTCTTGATCTTCGTCACTAGAACGAATACCAATGGTGTACTTCAGAACCATCAGAATCACAAAGGCAACGCCACCAGACCATGCCAGGGTGATACCGATATCCCACAGTTGCGCGATGATCTGTGCAGTTGCATCAAAGTCAGCGACCTTGTTGGCTACATAGTCATAAACGCCTGTGCCACCCAGAGCCGGATTCACGAATATGCCGGTACCAATGGAACCGACGATACCGCCAACGCAGTGCACACCGAAGGTATCCAATGCATCATCGTAACCCAACCATGCTTTCAACTTGGTAGATGCCAGCAGACAAACTACGCCAGCAACGGCACACAGAATCAGTGCGCCCATCGGACCAACGAAACCGGCTGCAGGCGTGATCGCCACCAGACCAGCAACGATACCCGAACACACGCCAAGAAGACTAGGTTTACCCTTCAGTACCCATTCGGTACACATCCAGGCAACCCCGGCAACAGCGACTCCGAACAGGGTATTAAAGAATGCCAGACCAGCAGCACCAGTTGCTTCCAGAGCGGAACCAGCATTGAAGCCGAACCAACCCATCCACAACAAGCCGGTACCGATTGCAGTCATCATCAGGCTATGCGGAGGCATAGGGATCTTGCCGTGACCAGCACGTTTGCCCAATACCAACGCAGCAACCAGAGCAGCAATACCGGAGTTGATATGCACCACGGTACCACCTGCAAAGTCCAATGCGCCTTTATTGAAGATGAATCCAGCATGACTATTGGCTACTGCGGCTGCGGCTGCACTTGTGTAGGCATCAGGACCGTCCCAATACCAAACCATGTGTGCTACAGGCAGATATGCAAAAGTGAACCAGAGAACGCTGAATATAAGCATCGCACTGAACTTGAAACGTTCAGCGTAGCCGCCACAGATCAGCGCAACGGTAATTGCTGCAAAGGTCAATTGGAACATGCAATAAACATAGTCCGGCAGGTATTGTCCTTTACTGAAGGTCGCAGCGACCGCAGTAGTAGGATCATCGCCAGCCATAAACAGCTTATCAAGCGAACCGATAAACGGCTGCAAAGCACTGCCATCGTGACCAGCAGTAAACGCCATGCTGTAGCCGTAAATCACCCAAAGCACGGAGATCACACAGAAAATCGCAAAACTCTGCATTACTGTTGACAGCGCATTCTTTTGACGAACCATACCGGCGTAGAACAAAGCCAGACCTGGAACCGTCATCAATAGCACGAATGCGGTGGAGGTCATCATCCACGCTACGTCGCCCTTGTTACAGTCAAACCCCTTATCGCCACATTTTGGTGTGGCCGCAGCAGCAGCAGCAGCAGGAGCTGGTGCAGCAGCAGCGTCAGCAGGTTTGGCAGCATCTGCGGCAGCAGGAGCTGGTGCAGCAGCAGCGTCAGCAGGTTTGGCAGCGTCAGCGGCGGCAGGAGCCGCTGCTGGTGCAGCGGTGTCAGCCGGTTTTGCCGCTGGAGCAGCGTCATCTGCTAAGGTCACGCCTGTGAAGCCGAGCGCACCCAGCATCATCAGAGTAGTGAAAAAGCGTTTCATGTTGTTCTCCTTATAATGCATCCGCGCCGGACTCGCCGGTACGAATACGATGGACTTGTTCGAGATCGAAGACAAAAATCTTGCCGTCGCCGATTTTGCCTGTGCTGGCGGATTTTTCTATCGCCTCGATGACTTGATCCAGCATGTCATCTTTGATAGCGGCCTCCAGCTTAACCTTAGGCAAAAAATCCACGACGTATTCTGCGCCGCGGTATAGCTCGGTATGCCCTTTTTGTCTACCGAACCCCTTGACTTCGGTCACCGTGATGCCCTGAACGCCGATGGCGGACAGAGCTTCACGAACCTCGTCAAGCTTGAACGGCTTGATAATGGCTGTAACGAATTTCATGATACCTCCTGAGAAAGGTCTAACAACGAAAGTTTCACGGACTTAGAATGCGCGTCCAACAGTGACCACAAAGTGTCCTGCGGCAAGATCGCTGCCTTTACCGGTAACGCTGGTAAAGCTTGCACCGCCCCAACCACTGCTGCCCCAGTAACCGCTGCTGCCGCCATTGTTGGCGCCAACGTAATAGATACCACCAGTCCAACCGGTAGAACCAGCAATCGCGAACGATTTGGTCAGACCGACTTTATAGTCGGTATAGCTTGGGTCAGCTTCATGAGTACCTGCATTGGCAGCAGTGAGCTCTTCGGAAACTTCTTCACGAGCGATATGGCCAATCAAAGTAAAGCTACCGTCGCCGAAAGGCAGAGGGTAAGCGGCATTCAGCTCAGCATAGTACGAACCATCGGTTGAGCCCTTGAAGCCGGTTTTGCTGTTTGCGCCGTACCAGTCAGTGGTATCAACGGAAATCTTTGCACTGATCCACTTGTAACCAAGGCCTGCATTCAGTTCGAAGGTGTTGAAATCTTCATTGGCACCACCCGCTGCTGCTTGCTTATAGGTTGCGCCTGGATAGTAATAGCCATAACCGCCTACGGTCCAGGTCAGATCCTTGATCGCATCACCAAAAGTGCCGTTGTAGCCACCGTAGTAATCGATTTCCAGGCCGCCACCAGCAAAGGTGTCTTGAGCAACGTTGGACATCCAGGTACCTACGTAGAAGCCGCTGGAATGAGAAATATCCAGACCGCCTTGCACAGCTGGCTTATGCCAGGTTTGCGAAATACCACGGAAGTAGTAGTCAGAGACCAGGTTTACGTTAGTTGTAACAGTCCAAGGTGAAGCAGGTGCAGCTGCTGGCGCGGCAGCAGGTGCTGCGTCGTCAGCCAGAACAACAGTAGACATACCCCCAAGCGCCGCCAGAATTGCAAGCGATACGATTTTCTTTTGCATGATAAATCCTTTCAAATATTAAAATAAAAACTTTCAGGCACTAATTCAAAGCAACAGCCATGCCAACCAATATAATACATATAAATTAAATAGTTAGAAAAACAATTCATAAATAGGCTTAGAGCAAGGATTGTTTTTGGTGCATGGCATTTGTGTATTGCACCGCAACTGTGCTTATCAGCTAACGTAAATCTGTGCTTTTCTTTGCTAAACTTCCCTATTCAAGGAGAGAAATAATATGCTCAACAATAAATTCATCGACGACATCAGCAAAAAGATCAGTGTATTGATTTCCGAATCGCCCATGGCCGATGTTGAAAGCAATTTACGCGCCTTGTTACAGAGTGCATTTGCCAAACTTGAACTGGTGACACGCGAAGAATTTGACGTGCAAACTCAGGTGTTGCTGAAAACACGTGAGCAGCTCGACAGGCTTGAGCAAAAGCTGAATGAACTCGAAAAGTAAAATAACTACTGACGCCTCAACACCATAGCTCATGTCTTTAGCTGTACTGTATAGCCGTTCTCTGTCCGGAATGGATGCACCACCGGTCACGGTGGAAGTACATCTGGCCAATGGCCTGCCCAATTTCACCATTGTCGGCCTGCCCGAGGCTGAGGTAAAAGAAAGCAAGGATAGAGTCAGGGCGGCTTTGCAAACGGCCAGATTTGAATTCCCCACACGTCGTATCACCGTCAATCTTGCTCCGGCCGATTTACCCAAAGAAAGCGGACGTTTTGATTTGCCTATCGCATTGGGCATATTGGCGGCTTCAGGACAGATCCCCATGGATGATCTCAAACAATATGAGTTCGCCGGAGAGCTGGCGCTGACTGGGGAGTTGCGGCCTATTCGTGGCGCTTTGGCAATGACGCTGAAAGCGCATGGCGATGGCCGTGCTTTCATCCTGCCGCAAGAGAGCGCCGCAGAAGCTGCATTGGTGCAGGATGCGATCATTTACCCCGCAACTTCCCTGTTACAGGTGTGCGCCCATCTGAGCGGAGGGGAATCTTTACCGCGCCAGACCGCCACGCTACAAAGCTCATCGCTGCAATATCCTGATTTTAGTGAAGTCAAAGGCCAGTTGGCCGCCAAGAGAGCATTGGAGATCGCCGCTGCCGGAGGACACAGCGTACTCATGTCCGGCCCGCCGGGTACCGGCAAGTCCATGCTGGCGGCGCGTTTCTCCGGGATTTTGCCCAAGATGACCCAGGATGAGGCGCTGGAAACTGCCGCCATTGCTTCGCTCAATGGCGGATTCAAACTGGAGCAATGGAAGCAGCGCCCTTACCGGGCGCCGCATCACACCGCGTCGGCCATCGCCTTGGTGGGCGGGGGCAGCAATCCCCTCCTTAGGGGATACTAATCCTGTTATTTATAGGCATACAAATGAATATTATCCTAATGCCGGAATTTGCCAGAGCGGTGCTGGAAGTGTTGCGCGAACCGCTGGAGTCCGGACACATCACGATTTCCCGGGCTGCACGGCAAGCGGACTTTCCCGCCAGATTCCAATTGCTAGCGGCGATGAACCCATGCCCGTGCGGCTTTCTCGGACATCCTAACGGTAAGTGCCGCTGCACGCCCGACCTAGTGGCGCGCTATCGTGCCAAAATCTCGGGGCCATTGCTGGATAGGATAGATTTACAGATCGAGGTACCTGCATTGCCCGAAGCCGATCTCACCACCCAGTCCGTTGGAGAACCAAGCCATCAGATCAGAGCCAGAGTAGAAGCCGCGCGTGAACGGCAACTCGCAAGACAGGGTAAGGCCAATTATTTGCTTTCTACACTTGAAATCGATGAATTGTGTGTAGCGGATGAAAAAGGCCTAAGCTTGCTCAAACAGGCGATTACTCGGCTGGACCTGTCTGCACGTGCCTATCACCGCATCCTCAAGGTAGCTCGCACCATCGCTGATTTGGCCAATCAGGCCGAGATAGGCGCAGGGCATATTGCAGAAGCCGTGCAATACCGACGCTTCGATAAAAACCGTTAGGAAACTATGATGCATGAGCTTGATAGCTGGATTGCAGAAAAGCGTTCAGCTTATCTTTATCGCATACTTTCCGACGCCGAGTCGGGCAGTGCTAGACAACTATTATTTCTCGAATTAGCACGCGAAGCTGATGAGCAATCAGCACTTTGGGCGACTGAGATGCGCAAATCAGGTATACCTGTGCCTGAGAAGTACACTCTGGATAGACGAACCAGACTGGTGGTATGGCTGATACAAAAATTAGGGCCGAGAAACATCAGGCCAGTGCTGGCAGCGATGAAGATACGCGGGCTTTCCGTGTACTCAAGTCGTAGACCAAGAGAACACCAGATGCCCACTTCGATAGAACAAGTAGGGGCAAGCCATAAAAACATGTCTACTTCCGGCGGCTTGCGCGCCGCCATATTTGGCGTGAATGACGGCCTGGTTTCCATCACTTTATTGGTATTGGGGGTCGCAGGCGCGAGCAGTGAATACGGCATCATTCTGCTGACCGGTGTTGCCGGATTGCTGGCTGGCGCTTTCTCTATGGGCACCGGTGAGTACATTTCCATGCGCTCGCAGCGTGAAATGTATGAATACCAGATCAGCCTGGAACGCGATGAATTGGCGCAATACCCACAGGAAGAAGCTGCTGAATTGGCGCTTATATATGAGGCGCGCGGGATGCAACCGATGGAAGCCAAAGCTTGGGCATTACGCATGATCTCCGACCCGGAAATGGGGTTGGACACATTGGCTAGAGAAGAGCTGGGGATCAACCCGGACGAACTCGGCTCTCCCTGGCAAGCAGCCTTGTCTTCATTTTTTGCGTTTATTGTGGGCGGACTAGTTCCATTGATGCCCTACTTATTGAGTTTGCAGCGCCACCCTTTGTTGATCTGTGTGTTCATGTCCACCATAGGCTTGTTTATAGTGGGTGCAGCCATCTCTTTGTTCACCGGAAGACAGGCACTGTGGGGCGGGTTTCGTATGTTAGGTATAGGTGGCTTGGCGGGTCTGGTGAGCTATTTTATCGGTCATTTTGTGGGCGGCAGATTAGGTTAATACAGCGGGTTAATGCGCACGTTTACGTATTAAAAACGTAAATTCCCGCCTGCCTGACTGCTCGCTTTCTTGAGACGAAAGCATCTCGTGCCCCGTTTGCCTGGCGAAGGCGCTAAAATCCTTGACTGAGCCAGGGTCGGTTGCAACCACTTTCAGCACCTGACCGCCGCTTAATTCCGCCAGTGCTTTCTTGCAACGCAAAATCGGTAACGGGCAATTCAACCCGCGCGCATCTAGTTCCTTATCAAATTCCATCCCGCATCCTAATTCTTAGGTACTCTAGTTTTTTGGTATCAACGGTAAGCCAGCCTTACCCCACGCCAGAATACCCCCCTGTAAATTATATAACTGGTCAAAACCCTGCTCTACCATATAGGCACAAGCATGCGCAGAGCGCACACCGCTATGACAGTAAAACACGATGGGAATTTCATCTTTGAGCTCATTCCAGCGCATAGGCAAGCTATTGAGCTGGATATGAATGGAACCGCTGATCACGCCGCGCGCTACTTCATCATCATTGCGCACATCGACCAGCTGCAACGGACCTGTTTGCAAAGCTTGTAATTCGGCAGGATTGATTTCTTTATATGCTGACATAACAATTGAGACCTCATTTAGAGGCCTCAATCATAAACGGGTTGCCGGGAGTTTGAAACCGGTAATGTCTCCTACACTACCAGCCCGCCCGATACCTGCGTTACCTGGAACTGCCCAGCCAATCCATGCAGGCGCTGCGCAGTCTGACGCGCTTCCACTACCGAGTAATTCAGGTCTTCAAGTGCCGAGCGCATGGTCTGAGTACCTTCTGCCACCCCTTTTACCCGGCTGCCATGGGCGTATGCGCTTTGTGAAATATCATGCAATAACGTCAGCATACGTTCCAATATTTCCTGCATACCACCGGTGTCTGATGCGGCGGCTTCTGCCATCTTCAGACCGTCTTCCATGGTTTTTACGCCGCTATCCATATTGGTGACGGCCTGGCGTGCCTTTCCTTGCACATTGCTGATCATCTGGCGGATCTCATTCGTCGCTGACGCTGTTCTTTCCGCCAGTTTTCTAACTTCATCCGCAACCACAGAGAATCCTCTGCCTGCGTCACCCGCACGCGCCGCCTCGATCGCAGCATTCAATGCCAGCAGATTGGTTTGCTCGGCGATCTCGTTGATCACATCGACGATCTTGCCGATCTGGATGGTGCTTGCACTCAGTTCGTGTATGGTCTGCGTGGACGTATCAATAGATTTACGAATATTTTGCGTACGACTCTTGACCATCTCCAGCTGACTTTGCGAGTTCGTCACCGCATGGTTCATCGCTGCACGAATATCCGCGGTGGTCTGGTTGGCAGAATCGATATTCTTCATCTGCGTTTCCAGCAAAGTCAATATTTCCTGAACGGAATTAATCACTTGCAAACTGGAATCAGTTGCCACACTGTTCCGCTGCTGCATACTATCGTGGTTACCGTTGATTTCATTGGTGGCGACGATCACCCTGCCCACGGTCGAATCCAGCGTATCAATAAAACTGTTGACCCACTGCGCCATGACCGCGATCTCATCGGTTGCGGCTTCTTTACGTTCCAGACGTTGCGAAAGATCGCTGCCGCCTTCAGCCAGCCCGCGTATCACCTTAGCCATGCTGCGCATACGTTCCGTCATCTTGGTCACTGATGATTTCTGATAAATATAAGCACCGATGAAGATCATGCCAAAATTTAACAGCGATGTTTGCAAGCCATTCAGGTGCAATAAGTATGCGGGTATGCTGCTGAGTAGCCAGACTCCGAACACCACGGAGAGATAAGCACGTTTCTGGCGATAGGCAATGGAGCGAAAACGGAATGCCTCCTCCAGATCGGCTTCGCACATCATTCCCCAGACGTCAGGTGATCCCGGCATCTGAAAAGTCACGCCCTTGCCGATCACCGGGATATGCCGGTAGTCGGAATAACCTGGGTAGGTGACGAACATGTTGTTGCCCTTGGCGATCGTCTCACGCACGCCTGGATGCAATTTGCCGGTGGATGGGTCATTGAATATCAGTTCCAGTTCGGTGTGGTGCTTGACACGCACCGTTCCATAACTGGTATTCACTCCTTGCTTGAGATTCTCACCCAGGCTGAAAGTACTATCCTCAAAACGCGAGCGTGAGAGTGCAGTTCCTGGAACGATGGAAGGATTAAAGTCCGATCTCACCATGAACAGGTAATTGTCGCCCGACTCAATGAACACGTGCCCTGCTTCGCGCTGAATAATGTCGGAAATGACATCGTTGGGTACTCGGGCACAAAGACATCCCTTAACCGTACCGTTGACTACGATGGGTTGGTAGAACATCAAGGTCACCGCATCATTAAACTTTGATGTGCTGGGCCCGATCGCCTGCGTCTGCAGATCGACATAAGGTCCATGCATGAAAGGTGCCTTAAGGCCTTGCTGAACGGCGGCTACAGGCAAGTCCGACACGCCGGTACGACGCGAATAGGTCGATACCAATACTTTACCGTTGGTATCAATAATAAAAATCTCGGAGAAGTCCTTGGCTCCGAACTGCTTTTTAATTAACAAACTCACATCCACATTCGGATAGTGTTTGGCAACTTCTTCAGCAAGAGTATCAAGTACAGTCCATTGCTGAGCACCCCAGGCACGGAGCATTTTGACCCGTTTCGAAGCGATGCCTTCGAAAGTCTCTTCCAATACCAGATAGCGACGCTTGTTCAAATAACATGCCCAGCGCATGGCCAGTTTTCCAGCCTTACCAAACCAGGGAAGCCAGTGCTTTTCTGCACTGGACAAGTTCATTTGTTCACTTTTTAACATTTGTTGTGACCTAAAATTTGCATACCTAAAATTTACAGCAAAATACATGCCTGTTAGGCAAACTCGACAAGTTACGATGTTTTTTAGTGATGTGCTTGTTGTTGAATCCAGGCCATCAAATCTAATCAAAGCAGTTAGTTATGAGATGTTTCACCCAAAGAAGAGGCTGCGTAACCACTAGAGCACCTATTTGCTCTATATAGGTGCCAATATCAATTATCGGGCGAAAAACTCCCGCTATTGGTGCGCGGCATCATGTATCAGAAATACTTGAATACTTCTGTAAACTTAGGCCGGTTTTTAGGCTTATTTTTATTTCTGGTATAGGGCTAGTCGCGCAGTAAGTATTAATATGTCTTTTAATGGATACCCAAATTGGTGCTTTATTAAAGATATCTTTATCAAAAATTATAAATTCTTATGATACTGAACAAAGACCCCTTTATCGCCATGGCCGATAGCCGGTTGCCCACTGAATTATTGAGCCAGATGCTTGCTCAACAAAAATTCGAAGTAAGCCTGGGATGGGACATCGCTACTGGGAACCAATCAAAAGTCGAACATAGAACAAGTTCGACGTACTTTGATATAGAAAACAGATTCAAACCTGCGATGGAGCATTTCATTACGCTGCTATCAAATGAGTATGGCCACCAGTATGATTTAAGCGATGCCGAAACCTGGCAGCTTGCAAAGTATGAAGTCGGGCAGCAGTACAAACCTCACTACGATTACTTTAATTTTCCGGGCTATCCTCAACAGAATCCTGATCGAATAGCATCGGTCATCCTTTATCTCAATGATGATTTCGAAGAAGGCGGAACAGCCTTTCCAGAACTGGATCTGATCATCAAACCCAAAACCGGCTATTTTCTTTACTTTAGGTATCCGCCTGGTGATTCGGCGAAATTAACGTTACATGCAGGCTTACCGGTAAGCTCAGGAGAGAAGCGTATCGCGACTTTATGGATTCGGGGTAAGGCTCAATAGCAAAACTGGTGGCCAGGGGCAGAATCGAACTGCCGACACGCGGATTTTCAATCCGCTGCTCTACCGACTGAGCTACCTGGCCATCTTGATACAAAAAATACTCACTGCGCGGATGTTAGACTACGCCGCAACCGACCCACTTGCGTGACCGGGTTCTCAAGAGCCCGCGATTATAGCAAATAGAGCCTACTTGAACACCTTTTTTATCGTGACTTAAACTCGGGGAATACAGATAAAATGTGCATCTCAATTTTAATTCGTACTTCTTATGTCCTCTCCCTCTCACGATTCCAAGCTACGTTCCAGCCTGCAACATAAAATAGATACCAAGACCAAACCACCTGGTGCGCTGGGTAAATTGGAATCTCTGGCTCTGAAGATCGGGCTGTTACAAAACTCACTGCAGCCAGTTCTGCGTCGTCCGGTGATATTGGTATTCGCCGGTGACCACGGCATTGTGCAGGCGGGGGTCAGCCCGTTTCCGCAGGAAGTCACGCAGCAGATGGTATTGAATTTTCTGGCGGGGGGAGCAGGCATCAACGTGTTCGCCCGACAACATGGCATCTCCTTACGCATCGTAGATGCTGGAGTCGCCGCTGATTTCTCCCGTAAATCTGATCTGATCAATGCCAAAATCGGCCACGGCACGGCCAATTTTTTAGATCAGCCCGCCATGACAGCAGAGCAATGTGCGGCAGCCATTGCCAGGGGTAAAGCGCTGGCACAAACTGAAGTAGGGGCCGGCAGTAACGTACTCGGCTTTGGCGAGATGGGCATAGGCAATACCTCCAGCGCAGCTGCTTTGATGAGCGTGTTATGTGGTCTTCCTGTGAGTTTATGCGCTGGCCGCGGCACCGGGCTGGATGATATGGGTTTGCAACACAAGATCGCGGTATTGCAACAGGCTGTGCAGTTTCACGGCCTGGATTCCAGCGACCCCATGCGTGTACTGGCTACGTTTGGTGGTTTTGAAGTAGCGATGATGACGGGAGCGATGCTTGGTGCGGCAGAGAACGGCGCTTTGTTACTGATAGACGGGTTCATCGCCAGCGCCGCTTTATTGGTCGCTGCACGCCTTGACCCTTCCATACTCGAGCACTGTGTGTTCACCCATCGTTCCGGTGAAGCTGGGCATAACAGGCTGCTACAGGAACTAGGTGCCGACCCGTTGCTGGATCTCGGTATGCGCCTGGGCGAAGGCACAGGTTGTGCGATGGCTTGGCCGCTGGTGCAAGCCGCGGTTAATTTTGTAAACCAGATGGCTTCGTTTGAATCTGCCGGGGTGAGTGAGAAAATCGAGTCTGCTTGACGATTACGACCATGAAAAACGAGATTCAATTATTCTTTACTGCGCTCACTTATTTCACGCGCATTCCCTGTAGTGCCTGGGGTAAGCATAGCGAACAAGACCTGAATCACGCTGCCAAGTATTTCCCTCTGGTAGGCGTGGTGGTTGGGTCGGTGGCAGCAGCAGTGTTTGTGCTGGCATCGTGGATGCTGCCTGTTTCCCTGGCCGTTCTGCTCAGTATGGTGGCTACCCTGCTGCTCACTGGCGCTTTTCACGAGGATGGTTTATCCGATGCGGCAGATGGCCTTGGTGGAGGCTGGGACAAAGAGCAAATACTCACTATCATGAAAGATTCGCGTATCGGTAACTATGGCGCAGCTGCATTATTCATGACACTGCTCATCAAGTTTCAAGCCTTGAGCTACATCCCCGCTGCCCGGATACCTGCTGTGCTGATCGTGGCGCACAGCGTCAGCCGCTTTGCCTCTACCCTGCTTGCTTACACGCAGAGTTATGTGCGCGAAAACGGCAAAGCCAAACCCATAGTGCAAAGTATTTCCGGCAGGGAATTATTGGTTGCTGCCCTGTTTGGATTAGTGCCGTTTGTGCTACTCAACCCGTATTTTTGGTGGGCGTTGCTCCCCATGCTTCTGGTTTGGTTGTGGTTCAGCCATAAACTCAAAAAATTGCTGGGCGGTTATACCGGCGATTGCCTTGGTGCGATGCAGCAACTATGTGAAGTCACGTTCTACCTTGGGGTTGTGGCATGCGTCTCACATTGATCCGGCATACGCGTGTACTTGCTCACGGCCTGTGTTATGGCCGCTCTGATCCGCCATTGGCTGAGACTTTTGAACAGGAAGCGGCCGTGATCAAAACAAAACTGGAAGCCCTGCCCGACATCCCTTTTTATTGCAGCCCTACCTTGCGCTGCCGCCGTCTGGCCGAGCATCTGCAAATCACTCCGCAGCATGACGACAGGCTGCAGGAAATCAACTTTGGCGATTGGGATGGCCGTCCCTGGCTGGAGATTCCGCGTGAACATAGCGAAGCGTGGCTATCTGATTTTGTGAATCATGTGCCGCCGAATGGCGAAAGCTATTTACAACTCAGCCAGCGCGTATTGGGTTTCCTGCATGAGCTGGCAGCGCTGCAACACGAACATGTCGGCATCATTACACATTCCGGCGTCATTCATTCGATTCTGGCACATGTACGAGGGATTCCCCTGACGGAAAGCTATGACAAGATTTCAGTGGAATACGGGGAAGTAGTACGGGTGGAATTTAGTGGATAGCCACTAACAGCAGCGCTTCACGCCTTTCCATTTTTCGTCCTGCCATTGCTTGAAAAACGTCTCGCGCGATTCAGGCGGCTGGCTGGAGTGGTGCTGACGATGATGATGCAGATAGCGCTCATACCTATCGTCACCAGATAATTCACGGATGGATAGCCATAAGGATTTCAGTTTGTTAATCACGGGCAAAATCTTCTACTAGGCGACTTGGAATATGAGGCGTTTCAGAGACTGCCGGAACCGGCTTGCCGGCAAGATGACGCGTGCACACCCTGAGCATGTCCAGCACGATCACCCATAGCACCGTTACAAAAAACACTGTAAGCCATGCGTCCAGATGCTGGTTGAAAATCAACTGCGGTGCAACTGCGGCCTTTTCCGGAGGTAACGCGCCGCTTGCCAGCTTGGCAGCCATATCGTTGGCGGCGGCAAAGAAACCAACACGTTTATCTTCACTGAATATCTTTTCCCAGGCAGCGGTACTGGTCACCAGCACTAACCAGGTGAGCGGCAAGCCCGTAATCCAGGCACGATTGAAATTTCCGGATTTAATGATTATGCCTGTAGCAACACTCAGCGCAATGGCTGCCAGCATCTGGTTGGCGATACCGAACAGCGGCCATAGCAGGTTAACGCCGCCATTGGGGTCTATGACCCCGATGTATAGAAAATAACCCCAACCGCCAACGACTAAGGCACTGGTGAACATCACTGATGGCATCCAGGAAGTGACTCCCAATTTTGGCCAGATATTGCCCAGCATGTCTTGCAGCATGAATCTACCCACGCGCGTTCCGGCATCCAGTGTGGTCAGGATAAAGATGGCTTCGAACATGATGGCAAAGTGATACCAAATTGCCAACAAGCCTTGACCAAAAGCGCTACCGAAGATACTGGCCATGCCCACTGCCAGCGAAGGCGCGCCGCCAGTGCGGGCAAACAAGGTGGTTTCTCCCATCTGTTTTGCCAACAGTTGCATGTGTTCCACCGTGACCGGAAAACCCATCGCAGATATCTTGGAGACTGCGGCCGCAGCTTCCTTTCCCACTATGCCCGCCGGGCTGTTGATGGCGAAAAATACACCAGGCTCCAATACGGTGGCGGCGATCAGGGCCATGATGGCAACAAACGATTCCAGCGCCATGGCACCGTACCCTATCATGCGTATATCGCGCTCGTTACACAACAACTTGGGTGTGGTACCGGAGGCGATCAGCGCATGGAAACCGGAGATGGCACCGCAGGCGATGGTGATGAACACGAAGGGGAACAATTTGCCGCCAAAGATAGGGCCGGAGCCATCGATGAACTGCGTTATCGCTGGCATCTGGACGTGTGGTTGCAAAATGACGATGGCGATGGCCAGCAAAATAACCGTCCCCAGTTTGATGAATGTAGACAGATAATCGCGCGGCGCAAGCAGCAACCATACGGGCGAAACGGCAGCAAGAAAGCCATAGGCGATGATGCTGAAAGCCAAGGGCAAACCATCACGATCGAACCCGACCCTGAGGATAGGCTGGTGATCTATCCAGCCTCCACCCACGACTGCCAGCAATAGCAGGATGACACCGATTGCTGTGCCTTCAAGCACCCGCCCGGGACGGATATCGCGCATATAAATGCCTACAATCATGGCGATAGGAATGGTCGCGGCAATAGTGGAAGTCGCCCATGGGCTGTGTTTCATGGCGTTGACCACCACCAGACCGAGTACCGCGATGAGGATGATCATGATGGCGAAGGCGCCAATCAATGCCGCCGCGCCGCCAATCGCACCCAGTTCATCGCGTGCCATCTGTCCCAGACTTCTACCATTGCGGCGCATGGAGAAAAACAAGGTCACCATGTCTTGTACGCAACCTCCCAGCACAGCCCCAAATAATATCCATAAAGTGCCTGGCAGATAGCCGAACTGCGCAGCAAGTGTGGGGCCGACTAATGGTCCGGGACCGGCAATGGCAGCGAAATGATGACCGAATACGATCCATTTATTGGTGGGAATGAAATCGCGACCGTTATTCAAACGCTCGGCTGGTGTTGCCCGCGACTCATCTATGACCAGCACTGTGGTCGCGATCCAGGCTGCATAGAAACGATAGGCGATGGCATACACACACACGGCTGCGGTTACGAACCACAGGGCATTGATCTGTTCGCCGCGGTTAAGTGCTATCCCCGCAATGGCTGACACGCCAAGAATTCCGACTAAAATCCACAGCAGTTTTTTCAGGTAAGGGTTCATGGTGCTAATATTATCTCAACTATTATCACAACAGGCAGCATTCAGTCTTTGCTGAATTCGTCTATGTCGATTTAGGGGCCGGTAGCTCAGCTGGGAGAGCGTCGCGTTCGCAATGCGAAGGTCGGGAGTTCGATCCTCCTCCGGTCCACCAGCTTAAGTATTATTCAAAAACATGTCATTCACCAATTCCAGCCGCACCAACGGACTATCCAGCTCCAACATGTTCTGTTTTTCCGCTAATGAAATAGGCAGGATCTCACACCAGCGGTTGGCGACCCAACCGCAATCATCCAGACGGTAAGGCGGCAGCACCGGCATCTCTTCATCTGAAATTCCCTGCCTTTGCAGCGCTTCAATGAGCTCTCCCAATGCCTGCGCCGGTTTTTTCAGATCTGCTTGTAAAGGCACGATCTGATCATCTGTGATGATTTCCACATCGCCTACCCATAAGCCGTCCTGCAATTGCTCACAGCGCTGGATGCGAAAGCGGCTGGTACCTACACAACGGATATTGATCAAGCCTGTTTGCGGCACATCAAAATGCGTGATACGGGCGAGCGTGCCCACTTCGGCAAAAGAAACGTTCTCGCCGGGCTGCATCACATCCGAACCCCTGATGATGCCGACGATGCCGAAATCTGCACCTGTTTTAAAGCAACGACTGATCATGTCGAGGTAACGTGCCTCGAATATCTTAAGCGGGAGCAAGCCCCCGGGAAATAAAATGGTGTTGAGTGGGAAAAGGGGAAGATTTACCAACGATGCCTTACCAGATAAGCATTAGTAACTACGCTTTACCAGCTGCACTCGGGGTCGAAAAACCCGCAAGCGAGCAGCTCTTCGGTCAGCGCGTTGTAGTCTTTGGCGCCCTGGCTATTGGGTGCATAGGCAAATACATCTTTGGAGTAGACCGGGCTTTCTGCCAGACTCACCGACTCGAAAATGCGCGTGTCGCACAGGTCTTTGCCATAGTGTTCATGCAACTGGTCGAAGATCTGATAGGAAAGTTTGCGGCGCGAATCAAAGCGCGTCATCACAATGCGCCGCTGTATGGGTTTGCCCAGCGGTCTTTCCAGTACCTTCAATGCAGCATCCAGACGATTCACGCCTTGCATGGATAGATAATCTGCCGACACCGGTATCAGCAAGCGGTTCGAGGCGAATACGGCGTTCAGCGATAACACACCCAGCATGGGTGAGCAGTCGATGATTACCGGCACGCTGGCATCCGGTAACAGTTCTTCATTCAACCCGCGCTTAAGCTGGGTAGCGATATTCGGGTTACGACCATACAGCGAATCAATCTTGAATAGCTCCATATGCGCGGGAATGATGTGAGCGCCGTTGCCGCTAGGCACTTCACGCACCAGATGCGAAAGTGGTGTGTTGTCGCTGTAATAGGCATAGATGGTTTCGCTACTAGGCAGGCCTTTTATGCCGTTGGCCAGGGTGAAATGCGATTGCGGATCGAGATCTATGCCGAGCGGAGCCAGATCGCGACGTGCCAAGGCAGCCAGTAGATTCAGGCTGGTGGTGGTTTTACCCACGCCTCCTTTTTGATTGAATACCGCAATCGCTGTCATCGCTCTAGCCCTATTAGACTGTGTCTTATTCGACTGTGACTGATTTTGCTAAATTTCGTGGCTTATCTACATCTGTTCCACGCATCAGCGCAGTGTGATATGCCAACAATTGTACCGGAATCGCGTGTACCACTGGTGAAAGTGCGCCAACATGACGAGGAGTGCGAATCACATGCACGCCTTCGGCCGCACCAAAATGACTATCCGAGTCTGCAAACACGAACAGTTCACCATTTCTTGCCCGAACTTCCTGCATATTGGATTTAAGTTTTTCCAGCAAAGCATCATTAGGTGCAATGACCACCACTGGCATTTCACTGTCCACCAGCGCCAAAGGACCGTGCTTTAGCTCGCCTGCAGCATAGGCTTCAGCATGAATGTAAGAAATTTCCTTAAGCTTTAAGGCACCTTCCAAAGCGATAGGGTAGTGTAAACCACGCCCTAAAAACAAGGCATGTGATTTATGTACGAATTTTTCCGCCCAAAGTTTGATCTGCGGTTCCAGATTAAGCGCATGTTGCACGCTGCCTGGCAGATGTCGTAAATCGTCCAGATAAGCCAGTTCCTGTTTGCGGGTCAATCTGCCACGAGTTTTAGCCAAGGTCAGCGCAAGCGTGAACAACGCGACCAATTGCGTAGTGAAAGCTTTGGTAGAAGCCACGCCTATTTCCGGTCCGGCACGCGTATAAAATGCCATTTTGCTGGCTCGCGGAAGTGCACTTTCACGCACATTGCAAATAGATAGCGTCGCCTTATGTCCCAAAGTAATCGCGTATTTAAGCGCTTCCATAGTATCCAGTGTTTCACCGGACTGGGAGATGGTCACCACCAGATATTTCGGGTTGGCGACCGCCGGACGGTAACGGTATTCGCTGGCGATCTCTACATCGGTGTGAATACCCGCTATCGCTTCCAACCAGTATTTACCTACCATGGCGGCATAGTAACTGGTACCGCAAGCAAGTATCTGCAAGCCTTCTATTTCTTTGAAAACCTGCTCCGCATCCGCTCCAAAAAGCAGTGGTGAAATTCCGTCTTCGATTACCTGATCTATGGTGTCGGAAAGTGCTTTGGGCTGCTCATGGATCTCCTTCTGCATGAAATGGCTGTACTGCCCCAGTTCCAGGGATGCCAGTGATACATCCGAGATATGCACCGGGCGGTTAACCTGTTCGCCTTGCAGATTCAGAATACGCAGGCTGCCGCATCCCATCTCGGCAATATCTCCTTCTTCCAGGAAAATAACCTTTCGAGTGGCAGAGATGATGGCGGAAACATCCGAGGCAACGTAATGCGCTCCGTCTTCTGCAATGCCCACCAGCAGCGGGCAACCCATACGGGCACATACCAGCTTTTCAGGTTGATCCAACGCGATGACGGCGATGGCGTAAGCACCGCTGAGTTGGGTCACTGCTTTTTGCAAGGCCTGGAATAAATCGCCAAGATGCTGGTAGTGATAATGCACCAGATGGGCAATCACCTCAGTATCTGTTTGTGATTCAAATACATAGCCCAGTGCTTCCAGCTTCTCGCGTTCCTGGTCATGATTTTCAATGATGCCGTTATGCACCACCGCAATGCCGCCGGAGATGTGTGGGTGGGCATTATGCTCGGTCACTCCGCCGTGTGTTGCCCAGCGCGTATGGCCTATGCCCAGATTACCCGCGAGCTTTTCTTCCCTTGCAGCTCGCTCCATTTCGGATACACGGCCTACGCGGCGGACCCTATGCAATTTCCCCTGATTTAGCATCGCTACGCCCGCCGAATCATAACCACGATATTCCAGACGTTTGAGGCCATCTATCAAAGTCGCAACCACATCATGTGCTGCAATGGCACCTACGATCCCACACATAATTAAGCTCCAGCCTGAAGTGAGAGATGTAAGGTGATTAGTTTCATGTCAATTTTGTGCATTATGTTATTCAACTCTTTTTAGGTCTTTTCCAGCCTAGGATGGTTATTTGACGACCGCGGGATAAACTCAATTCGCCAGCGGGCGCATTTTTGGTAATGGTAGAACCCGCCGCAATCGTGGCATTCTTACCTATGGTCACTGGCGCTACCAGTTGTGAATCCGAACCTATGAAGGCACCGTCTTCAATCACCGTACGATGTTTATTCGCGCCGTCATAATTACAGGTGATCGTACCCGCACCGATGTTGACATCCTTACCCACCGTGCTATCGCCGACATAACTCAAATGGTTGATGCTGCTCTCGGCTCCGATTTCGCTATTTTTGATCTCAACAAAATTTCCAACACGTACGCCAGAAGCTAATTCCGTGCCAGGCCTTATGCGCGCATACGGCCCGACTCGGCATTGCTGACCTATGCTGGCATTATCAATATGACTGAAGGCAACGATGACTGTGTTATCGCCTATGCTGGCATCACGAACGACACAGTTAGCACCAATCACTACGTTATTGCCGAGTATGACCTTGCCTTCAAATACACAGTTCACATCAATCGTCACGTCATGTCCGCATTGCAAACTACCGCGCACATCCAGACGTGCCGGATCAATCAAGCTTACGCCCTGTTCCATCAAGGCATGCGCAATTTGTATCTGGTACATTCTTTCCAGCCGCGCCATATCACTTTTGCTGTTCACGCCAAATACCTCGGCTATGCTCTGCGCCCGTACGCTGCTCACGGCAACATGGTCGGCCACCGCCATAGCAACGATATCCGTCAGATAGTATTCACCCTGTGCATTATCGCAATTCAGTCGTTGCAGCCAACTTACTAGCTGTTTGGTTGGCATCGCCATGATGCCGGTGTTAACCTCGCGAATCTGGCGCTGTTGCTCGCTGGCATCTTTGTGCTCGACTATACCGTTTATATTGCCTTGCGCGTCGCGCAATATGCGTCCATAACCGGTGGGGTCGGCTTGCTCTAATGTCAACAGTACCAATTGACCATGCTGTGCTTGGGCAATGACCTGCTGACAGGTGTGCGCCTGCACCAGTGGTACATCACCAAACAAAATCAGGGTAACTGAATCGTCTTGTAAATGTGAAGCAACTTGTCTAGCTGCATGGCCAGTGCCTTTTTGCTCTGCCTGGTGAACCCAGACCACATCGTTTGCGGCTATCGCTTGTGCAACCTGATCGCCCCCATAACCATATACCACGCAAATTTTAGCTGGGTTGAGCATACGGGCGGTATCCAGTACGTGCATCAACATGGGCTTACCGGCAAGCGGATGCAATACTTTGGGCAAGTCGGAACGCATACGCGTGCCTTTACCTGCCGCTAGTACTACGATGTTCAACTGTTGAGTAAGGTTTTGAATCATGAAGCGGTAGTATAAAACAAAAAGGCAGCCAACGGCTGCCTTTGAGTTTACGCAACTAATTGAATTAGTGAGATTTATGCCTGAGCTTTTGCAATGTTTGCAATTGCGCTATAGCTTCGGCGAGTTCGGACTGAGCGCGAGCATAATCTACCTGCGAAGAGCGATCTTTCATGGCTTCTTCTGCAAGGCGCTTGGCTTCCAATGCTTTTGCTTCGTCCAGATCATGACCACGAATAGCAGTATCAGCCAAAACCGTAATCACACCGGGCTGCACTTCAAGTATGCCGCCTGAAACAAAAATCACCATCTCTTCAGCCTGATCAGGCAACTTAAGACGCACCGCACCCGGCTTGATGAGACTGAGCAATGGTGCGTGGCGGGGATAGATACCCACTTCGCCCATCGCAGCAGGCGCGACAACAAACTCCGCCAGGCCGGAGAAGATCGATTCTTCTGCGCTTACCACATCAACATGTATAGTCATTGCCATAACTTTTGCTCGCCTTTCGCGTTATAGCGTCTTCGCTTTTTCAACAGCTTCTTCAATGTTGCCCACCATGTAGAACGCTTGTTCCGGCAGATGGTCGTAATCGCCGTTGACGATGCCCTTAAAGCCTTTGATGGTATCTTTCAACGTCACGTATTTGCCTGGAGAACCAGTAAATACTTCCGCCACGAAGAATGGTTGCGACAGGAAACGCTGAATCTTACGTGCACGTGCCACAGCCAATTTGTCTTCAGGTGCCAGTTCGTCCATACCCAGAATGGCGATAATGTCGCGCAGTTCCTTGTAGCGTTGCAGCGTGTTTTGCACCGAACGCGCCACGTTGTAATGCTCTTCGCCCACCACCAGTGGGTCGAGCTGACGCGAGGTGGAATCCAGCGGATCCACTGCCGGGTAGATCCCCAGCGAGGCGATATCACGCGACAGCACCACGGTCGAGTCCAAGTGCAAGAAGGTGGTTGCTGGTGATGGATCGGTCAAGTCATCCGCAGGCACGTAAACGGCCTGAATCGAGGTGATAGAACCGGTCTTGGTAGAGGTGATACGCTCTTGCAAGCGACCCATTTCTTCTGCCAGCGTAGGCTGATAACCCACGGCTGAAGGCATACGACCCAGTAGCGCGGACACTTCAGTACCGGCCAGCGTGAAGCGGTAGATATTGTCTACGAAGAACAGGATATCGCGGCCTTCGTCGCGGAAGTATTCAGCCATGGTCAGACCGGAAAGCGCTACACGCAAACGGTTACCAGGAGGCTCATTCATCTGACCGAACACCATCGCTACTTTAGACTCTGGCAGGTTTTCCAGATTGATAACGCCGGCTTCCGACATTTCATGATAGAAGTCGTTACCTTCACGAGTACGCTCGCCTACACCTGCAAACACGGATAAACCCGAGTGTTGTTTAGCGATGTTATTAATCAGTTCCAGCATGTTCACGGTTTTGCCTACACCTGCGCCGCCGAACAGGCCGACCTTACCGCCCTTGGCGAACGGGCAAACCAGGTCGATCACCTTGATGCCGGTTTCGAGCAAGTCAACGGAAGGAGAAAGTTCATCGAATTTCGGTGCGGTTTGGTGGATAGAGCGGCGGCTTTCGGTTTTAACCTCGCCCATTTCGTCGATGGGGCGGCCCAGTACATCCATGATACGTCCCAAGGTTCCGTGACCTACGGGTACCTCGATCTGTGCGCCAGTGCTCTTCACCGCCATGCCGCGGCGCAGGCCGTCAGAAGAGCCCATGGCGATGGTACGTACCACGCCGTCTCCCAACTGTTGCTGCACTTCCAGCGTCAACCCTGCTTCAGCAAAAGCAGAACTGCTGTCGTCAAGCACCAAGGCGTCATAAACCTTGGGCATTCCATCGCGTGGAAACTCAACGTCAACCACGGCACCGATACACTGCACAATTTTTCCAGAACTCATCTTGATTCCCCGTCTATCCTAATTCGTTTACTTAACTAATTTGTGGTTGCCCTTATAAGTAGCACTTTTAAAAATTTGGTCTCGTCATAACGTTCACACATTAGGCTCGCCCAATTTTAAAAAATCTCTACACAGCGGCAGCACCACCCACAATTTCAGAAATTTCCTTGGTAATGGCTGCTTGACGCGCCTTGTTGTAAATCAGTTTCAGTTCACCGATCACATCCTTGGCATTATCGGAAGCGGCCTTCATCGCCACCATACGTGAGCTTTGCTCCGATGCGATGTTTTCGGAAACCGCGCTGTACACCAAGGATTCGACATAGCGCTTCAGCAAGTCATCAATCACGACACTGGCTTCCGGCTCATAAATGTAATCCCACTGCCCTTCCGGGCTTCCCATCTTTTCACCGGAAAGCGGCAACAACTGCTCGGTCACTGCTTCCTGCTTCATGGTGTTAACAAAGCGCGTATAGCTGATGTACAAAGCATCGATTTCACCTGCCACAAAAGCATCAAGCAACACTTTGACCGGGCCGATCAGCTTCTCCAGATGCGGCACATCACCCAAACCCACCAAGTGCGATTTAACATTACCGCCAACCCGGTTGATGAAGCCCAGACCCTTGTTGCCGATTGGACTTACAAACACGCCCTTGCCTTCACTCTCCCATGATTTCATATTGGAAAGCGCGAGGCGCAACACGTTGGTATTCAGACCGCCGCACAAACCTTTATCGGAAGTCACCACGATCAAACCTACATTCTGCATCTTCTTGCGCGGTTGCAGGAATGGATGCTTGTATTCCGAATTGGCATGGGAAAGATGTGCGGCTACATTACGGATCTTTTCCGCATAAGGTCGCGCAGCTCGCATCCGCTCCTGCGCTTTGCGCATTTTAGATGCGGCCACCATTTCCATGGCCTTGGTGATCTTGCGCGTATTTTCTACGCTCTTGATCTTGTTTCGTATTTCTTTACTACCAGGCATGAGATCTTCTCCGGCTCTTAGTAGGCGTTGTTTGCTTTAAAGTCTTCGATGGCAGCGCAAAGTGCCTTTTCGTCATCGCCGGACAGGTCTTTGGTTGACTCGATATTGTCTATCAACGACTTGTATTTGGCTTTGAGGAAAGATTGCAGCGCGGCTTCGAATGCCAAGGCTTTAGGCACCGGTACGTCGTCCAGATAACCTTTATTGGCAGCCAGCAATGTCACTGCCATTGCAGCTACGCTCATGGGAGCATACTGCACCTGCTTCATCAGTTCGGTCACCATACGGCCACGTTCCAGCTGCTTGCGGGTTGCTTCATCCAGATCGGAAGCAAACTGTGCGAATGCGGCCAGTTCACGATATTGTGCCAGTGCCAAACGCACACCGCCGCCCAGCTTCTTGATCACCTTGGTCTGCGCTGCACCACCGACGCGTGACACCGAAATCCCGGCGTTGATGGCAGGACGGATACCGGCGTTGAACAAGTCGGTTTCCAGGAAGATCTGGCCGTCGGTAATGGAGATGACGTTGGTCGGCACGAATGCGGAAACGTCACCGGCTGCGGTCTCGATCACCGGCAACGCGGTCAGGGAACCGGTTTTGCCCTTGACGGCGCCATTGGTGAATTTCTCAACATATTCTTCGTTCACACGAGCAGCGCGCTCCAGCAAACGTGAGTGCAGATAGAAAACATCACCTGGATAAGCTTCACGGCCCGGCGGACGACGCAACAGCAGCGACACTTGGCGATACGCCCATGCCTGCTTGGTCAAGTCATCATAAATGATCAGTGCGTCTTCACCGCGATCGCGGAAGTATTCACCCATGGTGCAACCGGAATACGGTGCAATGAATTGCATTGCTGCGGATTCCGAAGCCGTTGCAGCAACCACGATGGTGTATTCCATGGCACCGTTTTCTTCGAGCTTGCGTACTACGTTGGCGATGGTAGAAGCCTTTTGGCCGATCGCCACATAGATACAGGTCATGTTCTGACCTTTTTGATTGATGATGGCATCTACCGCGACTGCCGTCTTACCGGTCTGGCGGTCGCCAATGATCAATTCGCGCTGACCGCGACCGATCGGCACCATGGCGTCAATCGCCTTCAACCCGGTTTGTACCGGTTGTGATACCGATTTACGTGCGATCACGCCTGGTGCGACTTTTTCTATCTTGTCTGTCAGCTTGGCGTTGATCGGGCCTTTGCCGTCGATCGGCTGACCCAGAGAATTCACCACGCGACCCAGCAATTCCGGACCTACCGGAACTTCCAGAATACGACCGGTACACTTGACCGTGTCGCCTTCGGTGATGTGTTCGTATTCGCCCAGAACCACAGAGCCCACGGAATCGCGCTCCAGATTCAGCGCCATGCCGAAGGTATTGCCGGGGAATTCCAACATTTCACCCTGCATCACGTCTGACAGACCGTGAATGCGCACGATACCGTCCGTCACAGAAACCACGGTACCCGTGGTACGGGATTCTGTGCTGGAAGTGAAATTCTCCAGACGGCTTTTGATAAGTTCACTAATCTCGGATGGTGACAACTGCATAATTTCTCCTAACTTTTCAGCGTATAAGCCAAATCTTGTAATTGGCCACGTACAGAAGCATCTATCACGGCATCACCAACGATGATTTTGACTCCGCCAATGAGTTCTGGGTCAACCGCAAATTGCGGCTCAATTTTCTTTTTGAAACGGGTTTCAAGCGGTGCAATCAATGCTTGCACCTGCTTTTTATCGAGCGTGGTGGCAGAGATAATGGTGGCTTGCTCTACGCCACCGTCTTCTGCCTTAAGCGCCTCATACATTTCTGCAATCACGGGTAACAACGACAATTTGTCATTTTCCACCAGCAATTTGATCAGATTATTACCACCTGCATCCAGCTTGTCTCCGCACACTGCGACTAACATCTTTTCGATCTGCGCAGCGGTGAGTTTGGGATCGCCAATGACCTGGCTCATCTGCTCATTGCTGGCGACTGCCGCCAACAATTGCAGCATGCCGGACCAGCCATCCTGAGACTTATGTTGCTTAGCAAGGCGATAAATCGCCACTGCGTAAGGTCTTGCCAATGTTGTGATTTCGGCCACGGCTTATCCTTACAGTTGGCTTGCCACAGTGTTCAGGATGTCGGCATGCGCCTTGGCATCGATCTCGCGGCGCAGAATCTTCTCGGCTCCGGCAACGGCGAGCTCTGCCACTTGCTGGCGTAGCGCCTCCTTGGCACGGAATACTTCCTGCTCAAGCTCTGCTTTGGCGCCAACCTGGATACGATCGGCTTCAACTTTTGCCTGTGCCTTGGCTTCATCAATGATGCCGGAAGCACGTTTCTCAGCCTGGGCAATGATTTCGGAACTCTGTTGCTTGGAATCCCGTAACACTTCAGCAGCACGCTTGGCAGAGATTTCCAGCTCGTGCTTTCCACGCTCACCTGCTGCCAGACCGTCGGCAATGGTTTTTTGCCTGGTTTCAATAGCCTTAAGCAGCGGTGGCCAAACAAATCTGGCAGTAAACCAGATCAGCAAGGCAAACGACACCGCTTGTGCGAACAATGTCAGATTAATGTTCATGTTTGCTCCTGGTTGTCAGAGTACCTGACAACTCGACCTTATTTAATGACGCTGAGTAGCGGATTGGCAAACGCAAACATCATGGCCAGACCTACGCCAATAATGAAAGAAGCGTCAATCAGACCCAGCAGCAAGAATACTTTGGCTTGCAATGCCGGAATCATTTCAGGTTGGCGCGCAGCGCCTTCGAGGAAGCTGGCGCACATGATACCGATGCCGATACATGCTCCTGCAGCGCCCAAACCAATAATGAGACCAATACCAATACCGGTGTAGGCCTGAATCAATGCTAAGTGTTCCATTACTTTTCCTTTCGGTTGAATTTACGACTATTAAACAATTAAACTATTAAAAATCAATGACTTTCATGTGCCATTGCGATATAAACCACTGTCAGCATCATGAAAATAAAAGCCTGCAGTATCACGATCAGAATATGGAATATTCCCCAACCCCAACCTAACAAAGCTCCGGCAATGGTGCCCGTTATTCCCGTTGCCGCCCACATGCCCAATAGCAGGAAGATGATCTCGCCTGCGTACATATTGCCGAACAGACGTAAAGAATGAGATAGCGGTTTGGAGATGTACTCAATCATGTTGAAAGCAAAATTGGCAGGCCAAACAAAAGGGTTGCTGCCGAAAGGGGCACAGAATAATTCGTGGATCCAGCCGCCAAAACCCTTCACTTTGATGTTGAAGAATATCATGAGCAGCCAGACGGATAATGCCAGAGCGAAGGTCGCATTAATGTCGGCAGTAGGCACGCTGCGCCAATGCTCCTGACCGAGAACATGGTGATAGAACCATGCCATGATATCTACCGGTAAGAAGTCCATGGCATTCATAAAGAATACCCAAACAAATACCGTTAACGCGAGTGGTGCCAGGAAAGCGTGACGATCACCATGGAATATCGACTTCACCTGACCATCCACAAAATCCACCAGCAATTCAACGAAAGCTTGGCGTTTATTAGGAACGCCAGATGTTGCACCATGGACTACCCAACCCAGAAAACCAAACACGACTATTCCCAGCAACAGGGAGGTCACCAATGTGTCCATATTCAATACCCAAAAACCGCCGTTGCCAACGGAGTGTGCATTGAAAGTCAGATGGTGTCCGATATATTCGGATGGTGTCAGTTGTTCTGCAGCCATGTTCACAAAACCCTATGTTAAATCTTAGTATCAGTTTATTTCTTTTATCGAGAATAGCGCTGCGCCTGATAACAAGGCTGCAGCTCCTAATCCACTAATCAGTGCCACCGGTACCAGACCAGCGTACACCTTGAACACCAGCAGAAGTGTCAGAAAAATCACTACGATCTTTACTGCTTCTGCTTTTAATAATTTGACGAGCACGCTGCCAACATCCTGCTGTTTTTCTCGCACCACCCAAAATGCTGCCAGGCTGCCGATAATCACCGCACCACCACCTGCCATCGCGGAAACCCCGGCGTGTACACCGCCCAGAAAC
>Ga0265327_10000503_pt1 | contig 67795 bp, 59 predicted proteins | sample 41621metaG_FD_202089 | JGI IMG/M metagenome (GOLD analysis project Ga0265327, IMG submission 202089) | Rhizosphere microbial communities from Carex aquatilis grown in University of Washington, Seatle, WA, United States - 4-16-21 metaG | ecosystem: Host-associated > Plants > Roots > Rhizosphere...
GGTCTTCAACCACCTTGATGTGATCCAGAAAATTCATGCTCATCGCCGGGCCTCCAATCCCGGCAATCTGAATCCATCGCCCAGTTCAGCGCATTAACTATTTATGATTCCGCCCTGGGGTGGAGTGCGTCGTGCACTCCACCCTGCGCGCTCAAATCTTCCCGTGGCAGTGCTTGTACTTCTTGCCCGAGCCGCAGGGGCAGAGGGCGTTGCGGGGCGTGCGGGGATCGACGCCGGGTAGCGGCTGCTGAGGCTGGGCGATCGCTCTTGGCCCCTGATGATCGGCGGCGAAGGCCGGGTCTTCACGGGTTTCATGGGTGGGGCCGTGATTCTCGCCCAAGGCCATGAGTTCCTCGGGCTCGCGGACCCGGAGTTCGACATGGGAGAGCAGCGAGGTCACGTTCTCGCGCAGGCCGGACAGCATCTGCTCGAACATCTCGAAGGCTTCGCGCTTGTACTCGTTCAGGGGATCGCGCTGCGCATAGGCGCGCAGATTGATGCCCTGGCGGAGATGGTCGAGCGAAAGCAGATGATCCTTCCAGACCTGGTCGAGAAGCTGCAAGAGCAGGCTCTTCTCGGCCATGCGCATGATTTCGATGCCGTAATTGGCGGCTTTTTCCGCCATCTTGCGGTCGGCGGCGTCGAGGATCCGGTGGCGGATTTCGACATCGGCGATCCCTTCCTCCGCCGCCCATTCGACGATGGGCAAATTGAGGTTCAAGAGCCGCAGGCATTCCTCATGCAGACCGGTCACGTCCCACTGATCGGGGAGCGCGTTGGCCGGGATGCAGCGGGCGACCAGATGCTCTATGGTCTCGAAGCGCATCGATTCGATCTCTTCGGCCACATCGTCGGCCCCCATGATCTCCTTGCGCTGGTCGTAGACGACCTTGCGCTGGTCGTTCATCACGTCGTCGTATTTGAGGAGCTGTTTGCGGATTTCGTAGTTCCGCGCCTCGACCTTTTGCTGGGCTTTTTCGAGCGCCTTGTTGATCCAGGGATGGATGATCGCCTCGCCCTCCTGGAGGCCGAGCCGCTTCAGCATCGAATCCATGCGCTCCGAGCCGAAGATGCGCATCAGATCGTCTTCGAGCGAGACATAGAAGCGCGAGGCGCCGGGGTCGCCCTGACGGCCGGAGCGGCCACGGAGCTGATTGTCGATGCGGCGGCTCTCATGCCGCTCGCTGCCGATGACGCTGAGGCCGCCGGATGCCAGCACCTCTTGGCGGGCCTCCTCGATCTCGGCGCGGATGACGGCTTTCCGCCGCGCCAATTCGGTGGGATCGTCGATGCCGCCAAGCTCCTGCAGGCAGCGCATATCGAAATTGCCGCCCAATTGGATATCGGTGCCGCGTCCCGCCATATTGGTGGCGATGGTGACGGCGCCAGGGCGCCCCGCCTGGGCGATGATGAAGGCTTCCTGCTCGTGATAGCGGGCGTTCAGCACCTGATGCGGGATTTTGTTCTTGGTGAAGAGGGCGGAAAGCGCCTCCGACTTCTCGATCGAACTGGTGCCGACGAGCACCGGCTGCCGGCGCTGATGCGCCTCCAGGACGATGGTGGAGACCGCATCGTTCTTCTCCCGCGCGGTGCGGTAGACTTCGTCGTCGAAATCCTGGCGCAGCACGGTGACGTTGGTCGGGATCTCGATGACATCGAGCTTGTAGATGTCCTGGAACTCGGTCGCCTCGGTCATGGCCGTGCCGGTCATGCCGGCGAGCTTCGGATAGAGGCGGAAATAGTTCTGGAAGGTGATCGAGGCCAGGGTCTGGTTCTCGTTCTGGATCGAGACCCGCTCCTTGGCTTCCAGCGCCTGATGCAGGCCTTCCGAGAAGCGGCGTCCTTCCATCATGCGGCCGGTGAATTCGTCGATGATGATGACCTTGTCATCCTTGACGATGTAATCCACGTCGCGGCTGAAGAGCTTATGCGCCCGCAATGCCTGGTTGGCGTGATGGACGAGGGCGATGTTCTGTATGTCGTAGAGCGAGCCGGTCTGAAGCAATCCGGTGTCGCGCATCGCCGCTTCGATCCGTTCGACGCCGGCTTCGGTCATGGTCACGGCGCGCTGCTTCTCGTCCTTCTCGAAATCCTCGGCGGTGAGAAGCGGGATCAGGCGATCGACCCGGTTGTAGAGTTCGGAATTGTCCTCGGTCGGGCCGGAGATGATGAGCGGCGTGCGCGCCTCGTCGATCAGGATGGAATCAACCTCGTCGACGATGGCGTAGCTGAAGCTCCGCTGAACCATGTCCTCCAGCCGGAATTTCATGTTGTCGCGAAGATAGTCGAAGCCGAACTCGTTGTTGGTGCCATAGGTCACGTCGCAGGCATAGGCGGCGCGGCGCTCGTCATCGTCGAGGTCGTGGAGGATGCAGCCGACCGTGAGGCCGAGGAAGCGGTAGATCTGCCCCATCCATCCCGAGTCGCGGCGGGCGAGGTAGTCGTTGACGGTCACGACATGGACGCCGCCGCCGGTCAAGGCATTCAGATAGACCGGCAGGGTTCCGACCAGGGTCTTGCCTTCACCGGTCTTCATCTCGGCGATCATGCCGCGGTGGAGAACCAGACCGCCGACCAGCTGCACGTCGAAATGCCGCTGCCCCAGCGTGCGCTTGGCGGCTTCCCGGACCGTGGCGAAGGCGTCGACCAGGATGTCGTCGAGCGTCTCGCCATCCTCCAGGCGCTTCTTGAGGAGTGGTGTTCGTGCCCGCAAATCCTCGTCGGAAAGCTGAGCCGTCTCGGCCTCGGCCGCATTGACGGCTCGGACGAGCGGCTGCAAGCCTTTGAGGAAACGGTCGTTGGCGGAGCCGAAGAGTCGCCGGGCGATGGCGCCGATCATGAGTGCCTCGAAAATCGCGTGGGTCAAAAGACGCCGCCAGCGGCGACAGGGCTAAAAGACGCCGCCAGCGGCGACAGGGGCAGAGATAGGGGCATCCCTCCCGCCTGTCAATTTTATCAGGCTGCCCAGACTCTTCCCACATCCGCCCTCTTCCCATATCCGCCGGACTTGTATGGAAGCCGTCAATGTGCATGATGGGCCGCGCATTCTCCGACGAAACGAAACTAGAGGATCTTTGCGATGTCATTCCGGCTGATTGTCCCGGCTGTAGCCCTTAGCCTCCTGTCGATGCCCGCTTTCGCCGCCGACGCGCCGGCTGGCGATCCGGTGGTCGCCCGAGTCAACGGGAAGGAGTTGCACCGGTCGGACGTCGCCGCCGCGCAGCATGGCCTGCCGCAGCAGCTTCGCGGCCTGCCTCTGGAACAGATCTATCCGATGATGATCGACCAGATGGTCAGCGCCCAGCTCATCGTCGAAGCCGGGCGCAAGGAACATCTCGCCGAGGACGCCGAAGTGAAGCAGCGTCTGGCACGGTTGCAGGACCGCGTCATCGAGGACGTGTATCTCGACCACATGGTCAAGAAGACCGCGACCGACGAAGCGCTGCACAAGAGCTTCGAGCGCTATCTGAAAGAGCATCCGGGTCAGGAGGAAGTGAGCGCCCGCCACATCCTCGTCGCCAAGGAAGACGAAGCCAAATCGATCATCGCCGATCTCGACAAGGGCGGCGATTTCGCCAAGCTCGCCAAGGAACATTCGACCGATCCGTCCAAGGAAAACGGCGGTGATCTCGGCTGGTTCTCGCATGACCAGATGGTGCCGGAATTCGCCGACGCCGCCTTCAAGCTGAAAAAGGGCGACTACACCAAGACCCCGGTGAAGAGCCAGTTCGGCTACCACGTCATCAAGCTCAACGACCGGCGCCAGGGCAAGCCGCCCACTTTCGACGAGGCGAAGGAAGAACTCACCAGCGAGATCGCGCATGAGATCATCGGCAAGAAGCTGGTGGAACTCAAGGCCGCGGCCAAGATCGAGACCTTCTCCCTCGACGGTTCGCCGCTGCCTCCGCCGGACGCGGCTCCGGCCAAAGACAAGAAATAAGCGGTGCAGCCATGGCGGTAACGGTTTCTCCGCTGGCGCCGGCGGATTATCCGGCGCTCCCGATGGTGGCGGGGGTTCGCCTCGCCGCCGTCGTCGCCGGGATCCGCTATAAGGGCCGGCATGATCTGATGGTGGCGGCACTCGCCGAAGGAACGACGGTGGCGGGTGTCCTCACCCGCTCGCTGACGGCGGGGCTGCCGGTCGATTGGTGCCGCGAGCGCCTCGTCCATGGAACCGCCCGCGCCGTCGTCGTCAATTCCGGCAACGCCAATGTCTTCACCGGCGCCCGTGGCCGGCAGGTGGTGGAGGATACCGCCGCCGAAGCCGCGCGGCTCCTGGGCTGCGGCAAGGGCGAGGTCTTCGTCTCCTCGACCGGCGTCATCGGCGAGCCGCCGCCCGGCGACCGCATCCTCGCCGCACTTCCAGCGGCGGTGGCCGCACTTTCGCCCGATAGCTGGGAAGCCGCCGCCCGCGCGATCATGACCACCGACACCTTCCCGAAGATGGTGACGCGCACCGTCACCATCGGGGATAAGACGGTGACGCTCAACGGCATGGCCAAGGGCTCGGGCATGATCGCCCCGGACATGGCGACGATGCTGGGCTATCTTTTCACCGATGCCGCCATTCCGGCACCGCTCCTGCAAGCGCTGCTCACCGAATCGGCCGAGGCTTCGTTCAATTCGATCACCGTCGATGGCGACACCTCGACCAGCGACACGGTGCTGCTGTTCGCGACCGGGGCAGCCGGCAATTTGCCGCCCTCCGGCATCGACGATCCCCTGATCCAGGATTTCCGCCGGGCGCTGCGCGAGGCGTCGATCGAGCTGGCACAGCTCATCGTCCGCGATGGCGAGGGTGCGGAAAAATTCGTCACCATCCGTGTTACCGGCGCCGAGAATGACGCCGCCGCAAGGCGGATCGGGCTCGCCATCGGCAATTCGCCGCTGGTGAAGACGGCCCTTGCCGCCGCCGATGCCAATTGGGGCCGCATCGTCATGGCCATCGGCAAGGCTGGAGAGAAAGCGGCACGCGACCTCATCCGGGTCTCGATCGGCGGCGTCCTGATCGCCGCCGAAGGCGGGCGCGTCCCCGATTACGACGAAACCCCGGTGGCGGCGCATATGCAGGGCCAGAACCTCCTGATCGAGGTTGATCTGGGCCTGGACCAGGGCGAGGCCACGGTCTGGACCTGCGATTTGACCCATCGCTATATCGACATCAACGGCAGCTACCGGAGCTGATGCTGCTTCTCGTCGTTGCCGTCGCCCTGATCGACGCCGATGGGCGGGTGCTGTTGGCGCAGCGCCCGCCCGGCAAGCCGATGGCGGGGCTGTGGGAGTTCCCCGGCGGCAAGGTCCATGCGGACGAGACTCCCGAGGCGGCGCTGATCCGCGAGTTGAAAGAAGAACTCGGCATCGACGTCGCCGCGAGTTGCCTCGCCCCCTTCACCTTCGCCTCGCACGCCTATCCCGATTTCCACCTGCTGATGCCGCTTTACGTCTGCCGGGTATGGAAGGGAATAGTGACGCCCCTTGAGCGACAGGCCCTCGCCTGGGTGCGGGCGAGCCGGCTGGCCGATTATCCGATGCCGGAAGCCGACAAGCCTTTTATCGCGATGCTGCGGGATTTACTGTAGCGATCCGACGGTTTTATAAACCGCGGGCTAATCCGGGCGTCGTCCTCTGCCCTCAACGCCGTTATAGCCCTGATGAACATCGATCTCGGTAAGGCCGGCGTCCTGAAACCACGCTTTAAAACCTTCAACCGTCTCCGGGCTGTCATAGGCAGGAGAGATGAAGTCAAAGATATCGAGTGCCGCGAATTCGGCGTACCGTTTTGGGTCCATATTCGGCAGACGTGTCTTATAATCGTCGAACAGGAACCAACGGTTAAGTTTCTTCACCGGCCCCATTCTCTCAAGAATTCGCACGATCGGCCAAGCGGTCTTGACGTATCGCTCAATATGGTGGTGAAGAACATTGGGCTCGTATTTGCCAGCGAAACGCTTCCGCCAATAGTATTTGGCTCGCTCTAGCCGAGCCCATTCGGGTGGATCCAGATAAATATCCGCAGCGATTTGGCCGCCCGGCTTTAATTTTCCAATCAACGCTGAGAACCCGGCATGCGGATCGGGCGTGTGCTGCAAGACGCCAAAGCAAAACGCTTTATCGAAGGTTTCATTGGCGAATGGCATCTCGAAGATGCTGGCTTGGACAATCAGCACATTTGGGTTGGAGCCGTTACATTGATAATTCGCCTCAACCCCTGTCGAGTAGTCGAAGGACACGACTGTAGCCCCGGTCGCGAGAGCAAATGGCGTGAAAGTGCCACAGCCACACCCGGCTTCCAGGATAATTTGACCCGTTAGGCGCGTGCCCCATTTGGTCTCCTTGGCGAAGCGCACATCGTACCCGCTATAGCTCGACAGGATCTCCGGCCACTTTTCCCACTCGACAGAAAAATTGTGGCAATAGTTCTCGCCCGAGACGAAACGAGGAATGAAACCTCTGATCAGGTATTCATTACCAGCATCGTCAATGAGAACGCCTTCCTTCACGCGATCCGCGACTTGGACAGGATTGACAAGCGTAAGCGCACCGCCCGTTCGGGGTGAGCGCAGTAGGGGAAGATGTTCAAGTTTCACGGCAACCGCGCATGCTGGAGAAAGTCCAATTACAAATAGCTCCAAGCCCCCAGTCCGTCATTAAATAATTTGAGACATTCCGAGGCCTGAAGGACCGGAATGTCCGGTCAACCTGGGTTTGACGTTACACGGCTCCATTTTGGGCATTACGGGGAGAATTTTGGAGTGCCCCCTCCTGGAGTGAGACAGGAAAAAGTGGGGCAGTTTATGTTTCCGCTTCTCCATGCGACGCTTGGACATGAAGGCTGTCCGAGCGGATGATCCGTTTAGTAAACCGTTATCGCAATCAATACGCCGACAGATTTGCAAATCTGCCGTAATCCAGATGATGGTCCGGCGGCTGAGGTCGAACAGGGCGGCAAGCTGTTCCTGCGTCAGCCCGGCCTTTTTCCGCCAGTCCCGGAACGCATCGGGCCGGAGCGCGCGGCCATCCTGCCAAGCCGCGCGCTTGAAGAGGTCCGGGCTGCTGAAATCCATGTCCGTGCCGTCGAATACAAGGCTGCAACCCCAGTCCTCCAGACGCGGATTCCCGACCCCGGCCGGCAGTTCGCCCGACAAATCGAGGGCGCAAGACGTGCCGTCATCCCAGGCCAGATCAACGATTCCAGGAGCGGCCATGGCGGCCGAAACGATCCGGGGCAATTTGTTCGACATCATTTCCTCCACAGGGACAGAAGCATCGCCCGGTTCGCCCCGACAAACTCCTGCGCCGTCCCCAGGGCGCCGGCGGGGGCATCACCGGAGATCACCTCGCCGTCCTCGATAGCGATAACCGCCGCACAATCGGCGCCGATCAGGTGAACATGCGGTACGCCGTGACCGCCGAAATAGAGCCTGATCTTGAAGCCGTCGAAGATGAAAAGCGTGGGCATCCCGGCGGCGCCTTGCAAGCCGCGCAATAGCGCAGCCATTGCACATTGGCAAATTCAATGCGCAGCGATTACATAAATTGCGACGTTTCGGTGATGCGTTAAGGTTCCACGGCTCCATGCGACGCTTGGACATGAAAGCTGTCCGATCGGATGATCAGTAAAATGCACCGGAATCTGCAATTGACAACAGAAGATTACGCACCATAATTAGGAAACATCACACAGAGATCGGACCCACTTAAGAGACCCCGCTTTTCTGTCCAACCGCAGGGAACCAGATCATCCCATGCGGCCCTCCGAACCCTGCTGGGCATCGGGATCGCCATCAAACCGTCCACCTACAACATGCTGATCGCGGCGGAAGCTCAGGGATAAGTCATCAATGACGAGCTTGCTGACAAAATTAAACAGATATACGCCAGTTTTTATAGCAATATTCGCTATTTTAGCTTTAATTCAGCTCGTTACATATTTTGGCCAACTGATCACCAAACTTACCCAGGGAAACTGGATTTTCGAGCACATTTTAGCTATTGAATGGAGCATGGCCCTCCTCTTTTCCCTAGCCTCATTGATCTCAATCCTGGGCTTGCTCCGCGCTTCCGACAAATTGCCCACGACACTAACGAAGTGGACTTGGCTGATGGATATTCTCGACAGACTGACCAATCGCCAAATTTTGGAGGCCCGATTGCAGCAGTCGCAGGTTGAGCCCGTCTTCATCGACGTTGAGGCCCTTGCTCAATCTCTAAAATCGAAGGTCGTGGGACAAGAGGTGATCTGCGACGATGTAGCCGCGCAAATTCGTCGGCGACTTGCGTTACGACAACGAGCCAAACCCGTTGGCGTCTTTCTTTTTGCCGGTCCGCCGGGATCGGGCAAAACCTATCTTGGCAAAGTTCTCGCTGGGGCGCTGGAGCGCAAACTCGTTCACTTGGATATGACCCAGTATTCAACGGCTGGCTTGGCGGCCACCTCGCTTTTCGGCTCGCCGAAGGGCTATATGGGGTCGGACAGTTACGGAAAGTTAACTAAAGCGCTCAAAGACACGCCGGACGCCCTCATCCTTCTAGACGAGTTCGAGAAGGCGCATCCCAGCGTTCACAAGAACTTCCTCACCGCCTGGAATGACGGTTTCGCGACCGAAGCATCCGATGGCAACCAGATATCGACCTCTGAGGCCATATTCGTTCTGACGACCAATGCCGCCGTCGATTACTTGGCCGCCCTTAGCGCCAATTTCGCACATAGCCCAGACGAACTGCGGCGGGGAGCCGACAGTGCCTTACGCACCGCCGGCTTCGCCCCCGAAGTTCTCAGCCGCATCGATCGCATCTTTGTCTTCAGCCCCCTGGAGGGTCTGGACATCGCGCGTGTGGCAGCTCTTGAAATCGAAGGTATGATCAATGGATATGGTCTGTCCGTTCAGGACGGCGGCATCGATCCGCAAATTCTCATCGACCTGATGGCACGGCAAAAAATGCTGGGAAATTCCGGATCGTCCCGCGATCTGATGAGGGCGATCGAGGAAGCAATCGCCGACTCCCTCATTGACGCCAAGCAGCGCGGCGTCCAAATCGTCAGCCTCGTCGATGACAACGGCGTGGTTCGGGCTGTGGCTGCGAGCTAGACCGCCCATGACGCTCTTACCGCATGAAGATAGACTTCAAGTTTCCACCAAGCCAACCGATGGCCTGCTGGATACCTCGTGGGAACTTTGGGGGAAGGCGCCAGCATGGCGCAATCTGACGATCGCCGCGGTCTGCCTGGGAAGCATGGTGGTGACCGTTCCGCTGCTGAAAATCGAGCCGGTGCCAGAGGTGCCCATCCGTGCCGATGATTCGGGAATCGCGAGTTCCGAAAGTGCTGCGGCACCTCAAGAGGAAACATGCCGATTGCAGCCCGGAAACAAATGGATGACGCGTGTTTCTCAAGTGGTTGGCTTTGGCACTCCCGAACAGGCCGCTGAAGCGATAAAAAGAACACAAGCGAAGATGGGCACAAAAATCAGCCCAGATTACACAACCCAGCAAAGAGCGCTCGTAGAGGACAGCTTTGATGGCGCGAAAGTACGCAACCTCGCTCTGATCCCTGAGGGATTGACCGTGCATGTTGGTGATAACGTCGAAATTTTCTCGAGTTATCGCGACCCAAAATACCCATGCAACTATGTCCCCCGCGTCATACGACGCGTGGTTAAGGCGAATTGATATCCAGGCGTGGGGCGCCGAGTTAGGCATCATGACGTTGCCCCCGTCTTTCATCCAGCCGAGGGTAGAATCCCGACATGATTGAAACCGCTTTTGGCGTTTGACGTAACGGGACAGGGTCACCGGAATCCCAGTGTCACCGGAATCCCGGGGGCAGTTTACAAAACAGTAGGCGATGGCGGTTTGATCCAGCCAGCACCGCACCTGCCTCAGTGACCGAGCGTTTTGAACAGCAATCCGGCCAGCAGGCCCATCTGCGCCAGCGCCAGACCGATTACCCATTTCAGGATCTCGAATTTCGCTTCGGTAAGGTCCGCCTTCAAGTCGGTTCGCGCCGTCGCCACATCACCCTTCGTGGCGACGGCATCCCGTAAAGCCTCGTCCAGCGCGTGCCCCTTCCGCATGCCGGATGCGTCGAGAGGAACGTTCATTGCTGGACGCCCCTAAATCCCGCCCCCTTCATCGAAAGCTTCGCTGCGCACCTTTGCCTGGGTGATGTTGCTGCCGGGCGGGACGCCGTGGGTTAGCCAGATGTTGCCGCCGATGGAGGAGCCCTTTCCGATGACGATCCGCCCGAGGATGGTCGCACCGGCATAGATGACGACATCGTCCTCGACGATCGGATGGCGGGGGGCGCCTTTGATCAGGGCGCCGCTCTCATCCGTGGCGAAGCGCTTGGCGCCGAGGGTGACGGCTTGATAGAGCCGCACGTGCCGCCCGATGATCGCGGTCTCGCCGATGACGACGCCGGTGCCGTGATCGATGAAGAAGCTCTCGCCGATGGTGGCGCCGGGATGGATGTCGATCCCGGTCGCCGAATGCGCGAACTCGGCGATGATCCGGGCCAGCATCGGCGCGCCGAAGCGGTAGAGCAGATGCGCCAGCCGATGATGGATGACGGCGGTGACGCCGGGATAGCAGAACACCACCTCGTCGAGGCTCTTGGCCGCCGGATCGCCGTCGAAGGCGGCTTGGATGTCGGTGTCGAGCAGGGCGCGGATTTCCGGCAGCAGGGCCGCGAATTGGCAGGTGATGCCGAAGGCCAGGGAGCGGCAATCGCCGGGCTCCAGCCCTTCGGTCGCGGCGGCCAGTTGCAGCTCGCAGCGGATCTGTTCCTGAAGCTGGCGCAGCGTGGTGTCGAGGGTATGGGCGACAAAGCCGTCGATCCGCTCGTCATTGAGGGTTCGGGGCCCGAAATGTCTCGGGAAAAGGGCGGAGAGCAGCCCGTCGACGATGCCGGACATCGCCCCCCGCGATGGCAGTTCAGGCAGAGTCCCGTCCCGGTAACGCGATTTTTGCGCCGAGGCGCGGAGCCCGCGCAGATCGGTGACGATCCGCGCGAGCCCCGGGAATCCATCCTCGGAATAACTTTCGTTCTCTGGGACGGACTCCATCGTCATGTGGCGAGCCCGGCTGCGTCGAAGACGCCTTCGAACAGAACGGAGCTGAGATAGCGCTCACCCGAATCGGGGAGGATGACGACGATGGTCTTGCCGGCATTCTCCGGGCGCTTGGCCATGCGGACGGCAACGGCGACGGCGGCACCGCTGGAAATGCCGGAGAGGATGCCTTCCTCCCGCGTCAGGCGCCGCGCGTAATCGATGGATTCCTCATTGGTGACCTGCTCGACCGTATCGATCATCGAGAGGTCGAGGATCTCCGGCACGAAACCGGCGCCGATGCCCTGGATCTTGTGGGGAGCGGGCTTCAGCGGCTCGCCGGCCCGCTTCTGCATGAGCACCGGGCTTGCCGCCGGCTCCACCGCGACCGATTGGACCGCCTTGCCGCGCGTGTTCTTCAGATAGCGCGAGACGCCGGTGATGGTGCCGCCGGTGCCGACGCCGGATACGAAGATATCGACGGCACCATCGGTGTCTTCCCAGATCTCAGGGCCGGTGGTCTTTTCATGAATGGCGGGATTGGCGGGGTTCTTGAACTGCTGCAACAGCACATAGCGTTCGGGATCGGAAGCGACGATCTCCTCGGCCTTGGCCACGGCGCCGCTCATGCCGCGCGGGCCTTCGGTCAGGACGAGCTTCGCGCCGAAGGCGACGAGCAGCTTGCGCCGTTCGAGGCTCATAGTCTCCGGCATGGTGAGGGTCAGCGGAATCCCGCGCGCGGCGGCGACGAAGGCAAGGGCGATGCCGGTATTGCCGCTGGTCGGCTCGACCAGTTCCTTGCCAGGCCCTAGAAGGCCCCGCTGCTCGGCATCCCAAACCATGGCGGCACCGATCCGGCACTTGACCGAATAGGCCGGATTGCGGCCCTCGATCTTGGCCAATACGGTTGCCGAAGCCCCATCCGTCACGCGGTTGAGCCGAATGAGCGGCGTACGCCCGATGGAAAGCGAATTATCTTCAAACCAACGCGACATAAAATATCTCCCCTTTTGAGCCGCCGCCCATTTTTCGATGGCTTCTAATATTAACGCTATGAAAAACGTATAGCAAATCCGCTGTGGAGTGATCTTCGTTTGAAGCCGGCCTCGATCTCGTGCTATCGGTCAAGGCGTTGTTTCCCCGGCAAATTGCAAAAGGGGCCGGCGCGTATCGCCGATCTGGCCGCGAATGAAACGAAGAGACCTGTCGACGCATCGGAGCTTTAACCGGCCCTTCCATACGGAGGAATCCCTATGGAGGGAGTAGCCGAGGCTGCGCTGGCGCCAGCACCCACCCCCGCCCCCACCGCCGACGAAAAAGCCGCGGCCGCCTTCGCCGAATATCGGGCGGGGCGGCTCGACGAGGCGGTGGTGCTGTACCGCGAAGCCCTGGACATTGACCCGCTTCACGTCGATAGCCTGCATATGCTGGGTCTGGTCCTGCATCGCCAGGGGAAGAATCCGGAGGCTGCGCGGTTGATGGCCGCGTCGATCGCGCGGAAGCCCGATGTCGCGCATCACCACAACAATCTCGGCATCGTGCTGGCGGCGCTGCGCCGCTTCGACGAGGCGGCGGCGGCCTATCGGGAATCCATCCGGCTGCGCCCCGATTACGTCGAGGCCCATTACAATATGGGCATCGCGCTCCGCGACGGCGGGCATAAGGAAGAAGCGATCGCGTGCTATCGCGAGGCGGTCCGGCTGCGCCCGGATTATGCCGATGCCTGGTACAATCTCGCCAACACGCTGGGCGAACTCGACCGCCCCAAGGAAGCCGAGCCCGCCTATCGCGAGGTCATCCGGATCAATCCGGATTACGCCTCCGCGCATAACAACCTCGGCATCTTGCTGAAGGCCCAGGGCCGCCGCGACGATGCCGAGTCCTGCTACCGCGAGATCCTGCGGATCAAGCCGGACAATGCCGATGCCTGGTACAATCTGGGCAATCTGCTCCGGGAAAAGCAGAAGCTCGAAGAGGCGATGGAATGCCTCGCGGCGGCCACCCGCCACCGCCCGGATTTCGCCGACGCCTACAACAATCTCGGCATCGTGCAGCGGGAACTCAGCCACTTCGCCGAGGCCGAGGCAAGCTGGCTCGAAGCCTTGCGTATCAGGCCGGATTATCTGGAAGCGCACAGCAATCTCGGCATCGTGCTCAAGGATCTACGGCGGCTCGACGACGCGGTCGCCAAATGCCGCGAGGCCATCGGCATCCGCCCCGAATTCCCGGATGCGCATCTGAATTTGAGCCTGACGCTGCTGCTGGCCGGCCGCTATCTCGAAGCCTGGGAAGAGTATGAGTGGCGCTGGCAGGTCAAGGCGCAATTCACCCCGCGCGGCTTCAAGGAACCGCTGTGGCAGGGCGAGGAAATCGGCAACCGCACCGTGCTGATCTATGCCGAACAGGGGCTCGGCGATTCCCTGCAATTCATCCGCTATCTGCCGCTTTTGATCGAGCGGGCGAAACCGGGCGGCGGGCGCGTGGTCTTTGAGGCGCCGAGGCCGCTGCTGCGGCTCTTTTCCGGGATCGAGGGGGTGGCGCAGATCGTGGCCAAGGGCGATCCCCTGCCCGCCTTCGACCTGCAATGCCCGCTCCTCTCCCTGCCGCGCGCCTTCGGCACGACCGTGGAGACGATCCCGGCTTCGATCCCCTATCTCAAAGCCGATCCCGCCGCCGCCGCTTTCTGGCGCCGCCGGCTTCAGGAATTGCCGGGGCTGCGGGTCGGATTGGTCTGGGCCGGCGGCGGCGTCTATCTCGGCAACCGCCGCCGCTCGATGTCGCTTGCCGCCTTCGGCAAGCTCGGCGCCGTTCCGGGCGTGAGTCTCGTCTCCCTGCAAAAGGGCGACGGCGCCAAGGAGTCGAACACTCCGCCCCCGGGCCTCAAATTCATGGATTGGACCGAGGAGCTTCAGGATTTCGCCGATACGGCAGCGCTGGTGGATGGGCTCGACCTCGTCATCAGCGTCGATACCTCGGTGGCGCATCTGGCCGGCGCACTCGGCAAGCAGGTCTGGCTCCTGAACCGCTACGACACCTGCTGGCGCTGGCTCCTCGACCGCGAGGACAGCCCCTGGTATCCGAATATCCGCGTCTTCCGCCAGCCCAGGCCCGGCGACTGGAACGCCGTCATCGAGGAAGTGGCGGGCAAACTCAGCCTGCTGCGCCCTCCCGCCGACCGGGACGAGGCACCGGCGGCCCTGCCCATGCCGGTCCTGCCCGTATCCTCTGTGCCGGAATGGCTGAGCGCGGCGCTGACCCATTACCGGAGCGGGCGCCTTCGGGAAGCGGCGGGGCTCTATCGCCTGATCCTGGAAGCCGATCCGCTGCATGCCGACGCCATGCAGATATCGGGGCTGATCGCCCACCGCCAGGGACGGAACGACGAAGCCGCGAGGCTGATGGGCGAGTCGATCGCCCAGGCGCCGCTGGTCGCGCATTATCACAACAATCTCGGCATCGTGCTGGCCGCACTCCGCCGCTTCGCCGAGGCGGCGGTGTTCTACCGCGAGGCGATCCGGCTCCGGCCGGATTATGTGGAGGCCTATTTCAATCTCGGCATCGCGCTGCGCGATTCGAACCGGCGGGACGAAGCCTGCGCCGCCTATCGCGAAGCCGTCCGCCTCCGCCCCGACTATGCCGACGCGCATTACAACCTTGCCAATCTGCTCAAGGATCTGGGCCGTCCGGACGAGGCCGAGGCGAGCTACCGGGCGCTTATCCGCCACAAGCCCGATTATGTCGCCGGGCACAACAACCTCGGCATCATGCTGAGGGGCCAGGGCCGGCTGGCCGAGGCGGAAGCGTGCTACCGCGAGGTCTTGCGGCTGAAGCCGGATTACGCCGAGGTCCATTACAACCTCGCCAATCTGCTGAAGGATGCCCAGCGCCGCGAGGAAGCCGTCATCGCCTATCGCGAGGCGATCCGGTGCCGCCCGGATTATGCCGAGGCCTATAACAATCTCGGTCTGGTAACGAAGGATTTGTACGGCCCCGAGGAAGCGGCTTCCTGCTGGCGCGACGCGCTGCGGATCAAGCCGGATTACGTCGAGGCGCACAACAATCTCGGCATCGCCCTGAAGGATCAGGCCCGCTTCGCCGAGGCCGAGCAATGCTGGCGGGAGGCGCTGCGCCACCGCCCCGGCTATGCCGAGGCCTACAACAATCTCGGCATCGTGCTGAAGGACATGCGGCGGCTCGACGAGGCCGAGCAATGCTGCCGCGAGGCGATCCGGCTGCGGCCCGATTTCCCCGACGCGCATTTCAATCTCAGTCTGGCGCTCCTGACCAAGGGCGACTACGCCCAAGGCTGGGACGAGTTCGAGTGGCGCTGGCAGGTCAAGGCACAGATGGTGCCGCGCGGCTTCTCCCAGCCCTGGTGGAAGGGTGAGCCGCTCGAAGGCCGCGTGCTGATGCTCTATGCCGAGCAGGGGCTGGGCGACACGCTGCAATTCTGCCGCTACGTGCCGCTTGCAGCGGCGCGCGCCAAGATGCTGGGCGGGCGCGTGTTCCTCGAAGTGCCGAAGCCGCTGGCGCGGCTGGTTTCCGGCTTCGAGGGCGTGGAGATCGTGGTCAAGGGCGAGCCCCTGCCCGCTTTCGACCTGCAATGCCCGCTGATGAGCCTGCCGCACATCTTCGGCACGAGCCTGGAAACGATCCCGTCCAAGCCCCCCTATCTCACAGCCGATCCCGAGGCGGTTGCCGGATGGCGGGAGCGTCTCTCCGAACTGCCGGGCCGCCGGGTCGGGCTGGTCTGGGCGGGGGGCACCATCTATCTCGGCAACAGCCGGCGTTCGATGACGCTTGCCGCCCTGCAAAAGCTCGGCGCCGTCGGCGGGGTGAGCTTTGTTTCCCTGCAAAAGGGCGAGGGCGCCAAGGAAGCGGCGACGCCGCCGCCCGGTTTCCCCTTCACCGACTGGACGGATGAGCTTGAGGATTTCGCCGATACGGCGGCGCTGGTGGAAGCGCTCGACCTCGTCATCAGCGTCGATACCTCGGTGGCGCATCTGGCCGGCGCGCTCGGCAAGAAGGTCTGGCTGCTGAACCGCTATGACACCTGCTGGCGCTGGCTGCATGACCGGGAAGACAGCCCCTGGTATCCCTCCCTCCGCATCTTCCGCCAGCCGGAACCGGGCGATTGGGATAGCGTGGTAGCGCGCGTGGCCCTGGAACTCGGCGCCCTGCCCGCCGAGAAGCGGGCAAAGGAAAAGCCGGGCAAGAAGAAGCCACCGGTCAAAGCGCTTGCCAAACCGGCACTACCCCCCGCCCCCGATCCGCGGCTGGCGGAGGCGCTCGCCCATTTCCGGGATAGCCGTTTCGACGAGGCGGAAGCCGTTTATCGCGCGATTGTGGAGACGGCGCCGGCCAATGCCGACGCCGGCCAGCCGGCCAATGCCAATGCCGACGCCGTCCACATGCTGGGCCTGATCCAGCATCGGCGCGGGCGCAATGCGGAAGCGGCGCCGCTGATGGCCCGCTCCATCGAGCTTTCGCCCAGGGTTCCGCATTATCACAGCAATCTCGGCATCGTGCTGGCGGCGCTGGGGCGCCTCGACGAGGCGGCGGCTTGCTATCGCGAGGCAGTGAAGCTCAAGCCCGATTATGTCGAAGTGCATTACAATCTCGGCATCGCGCTGAAAGAGGCGAACCACGTCGAGGATGCCGTCGCCAGCTACCGGGAGGCGCTGCGCCTCAGGCCGGAATATGTGGAAGCGTCCTATAATCTCGGCAACACCTTCCGCGATGTCTACCGCCTGGAAGAGGCGGTGGAGAGCTACCGGGAAGCGATCCGCCATCGCCCGGATTACGCCGATGCCTACAACAATCTGGGCTTGGCGCTCCGCGATCTCGGCCGCTATCCCGAGGCCGAAACCGCGTGGCGGGAAGTGATCCGGCTCAAGCCCGGACATCTTGAGGCCTATACCAATCTCGGCATCGCGCTCAAGGACATGCGCCGCCTCGACGAGGCCGAGGATTTCTGCCGCGAGGCGATCCGCCTGAATCCCGATTTCCCGGATGCGCATCTGAATTTGAGCCTGACGCTGCTGATCGCCGGACGCTATCTCGAAGCCTGGGAAGAGTATGAGTGGCGCTGGCAGGTCAAGGCGCAGTTCACCCCGCGCGGCTTCAAGGAGCCGCTGTGGCAGGGCGAGGCGCTCGGCACCAGGACGCTGCTGATCTATGCGGAACAGGGGCTCGGCGATTCCCTGCAATTCATCCGCTATGTCCCGCTTCTGATCGAGCGGACGAAGACGGAAGGCGGGCGCATCGTCCTTGAGCTGCCGCGGGCGCTGATCCGGCTTTTTTCGGGAATCGAGGGGGTGGCGCAGATCGTGGCCAAGGGCGATCCCCTGCCCGGTTTCGACATGCAATCGCCGCTGCTTTCGCTGCCGCGCGCCTTCGGCACGACGCTCGGCACCATTCCCTGCCCGGTTCCCTATCTCAAGGCGGACCCCGTGGCCGTCGCCTCCTGGCGGCGGCGGGTCGAGGAATTGCCGGGGCTTCGGGTAGGATTGGTCTGGGCCGGCGGCGGCGTCTATCTCGGCAACCGCCGCCGCTCGATGGCGCTCTCCGCTTTCGCCAAGCTCGGCACGGTCCAGGGCGTGAGCTTCGTCTCCCTGCAAAAGGGCGACGGCGCCGCGCAATCGAACGCCCCGCCCCCCGGCCTGACCCTGACCGATTGGACCGGGGAGCTTCAGGATTTCGCCGATACGGCGGCCCTGGTGGAGGCGCTCGACCTCGTCATCAGCGTCGATACCTCGGTCGCCCATGTGGCGGGAGCGCTGGGCAAGAAGCTCTGGCTCCTGAACCGCTATGATACCTGCTGGCGCTGGCTTCTCGACCGCGAGGACAGCCCCTGGTACAAGAACATCCACATCTTCCGCCAGCCCACCCCCGGCGACTGGAACGCCGTCATCGACGAAGTGGCGGCGGCGCTCGGTGCCCTGGCCGCGATCAATGCCGGAGGGTAGATGGGCAAGCCCCTGATGCAAACGGTATTCGCCGAGGCCATCCGGCATCATCAGGCCGGCCGCTTGAACGAAGCCGAACCGCTCTACCGGCAGGTTCTGGCGGCTGATCCCTTCCATGCCGACAGCCTGCATCTGCTCGGGGTGATGGCGCATCAGGTCGGGCTCCACGATGTCGCCGCCGACATGATCGGCAAGGCGATCGCGGTCAATGCCAAGGTGCCTTCATATCATTCCAATCTGGGTCTGGCGTTGCAGGCACGAGGGCGGCTGGACGAGGCCGCCGCCAGCTACCGCCGCGCCATCCGCCTCAAGCCGGACTCCGCCGAGACCCATTACAATCTGGGCGACACGCTTCAGGAACAGGGGCGGCTGGAAGAGGCGGTCGCCCACTACCGCCGGGCCATCGGCCTCGTTCCGGGTTTCGCGGTGGCGCATAGCAATTTGGGCGACGCGCTTAAGGCACAAGGGCGGCTGGACGAAGCTGCCGCCAGCTACCGCCGAACCGTTGATCTCATGCCGGACGTCGCGGAGGCCCATTACAATCTGGGCGTCGCATTTGAGGGGCTAGGGCGGCTGGAGGAGGCTGCCGGTTGCTACCGCCGCGCCATCGATCTCAAGCCGGACTTCCCGGAAGCCCATTACAATCTGGGCGTCGCACTCAAGGAACAAAACCGACTGGACGAGGCTGCCGCCAGCTACCGCCGGACCATCGGTCTCAAGCCGGACTATGCGGAGGCCCACAACAATTTGGGTGTCGCACTTCTGGAGCAAGGACAGCCGGACGAAGCCGCCGGCTGCTGCCGCCGGGCCATCGATCTCAGGCCGGACTACGCCGAGGCCCATTACAATCTCGGCGTCGCCCTCAAGGAACAAGGGCGGCTGGAGGAGGCCGCCGGCTGCTGCCGCCAAGCCATCGGCATCAAGCCGGACTACGCGGAGGCCCACAACAATCTGGGCGTCGTCCTTAAGGAACAAGGGCGGCTGGACGAGGCTGCCGGCTGCTACCGCCAGGCCATCGGCCTCAAGCCGGATTATGCGGAGGCCCATTACAATTTGGCCGTCGTGCGGCTGGAACAGGGGAAGCTGGGCGAGGCCGAGGATGTCTTTCGCGAGACGATCCGCCTGAAGCCCGGCCTCCCGGACGCGCATCTGAATCTGAGCCTGACGCAGCTGATCGCCGGACGCTATCTCGAAGCCTGGGATGACTATGAATGGCGCTGGCAGATCGTCAAGGCGCAGTCCAGCCCGCTCAGCTTCAAGGAACCGCTGTGGCAGGGCGAGCCGATCGGCAACCGGACGCTGCTGATCTATGCCGAACAGGGGCTCGGCGATTCCCTGCAATTCATCCGCTATGTGCCGCTTTTGATCGAGCGGGCGAAGACGGAGGGCGGGCGCATCGTCCTTGAAATGCCGCAAGCGCTGATCCGGCTTTTTTCCGGGATCGAGGGGGTGGCTCAGATCGTCGCCGATGGCGATCCCCTGCCCGCTTTCGACCTGCAATGCCCGCTGCTCTCCTTGCCGCGCGTCTTCGGCACGACGCTGGCGACGATTCCCTGCCGGATCCCCTATCTCAAGGCGGATCCCGCGGCCGTCGCCTCCTGGCGGCGCCGGCTCGACGAATTGCCGGGGCTTCGCGTCGGCCTCGTCTGGGCGGGAAATCCCCGGAAATCCGATCCGCGCGGCAGTCCCATCGATCGCCGGCGCTCGATCACGCTCGGCCATTTCGGGACGCTTTCGGGGATTCCGGGCGTCAGCTTCGTGTCCCTACAGAAAGGCGACGAGGCGGCGGCGCAGACCGCTTCACCGCCCCCCGGACTCGTCCTCCATGACTGGACGGATGAGCTTCAGGATTTCGCCGACACGGCGGCATTGGTGGAGGCGCTCGACCTCGTCATCAGCGTCGATACCTCGGTCGCCCATGTGGCGGGGGCATTGGGCAAGAGGCTCTGGCTCCTGAACCGCTACGATACCTGCTGGCGCTGGCTTCAGGGCCGCGAGGACAGCCCCTGGTACAAGAACATCCACATCTTCCGCCAGCCCGCGCCCGGCGACTGGAACGCCGTCATCGACGAAGTGGCGGCGGCACTGGGCGCGCTGGCCGGATAAGAACCTTACCGATAAATCGGATCGGCATCTGTCGCGCTGCGCGAGAGTCTGATAACCTGATCACAGTTTTGTTGACTTTGGAATTGGGGTGACGGCGATGACTGAGCGGAAGTTTCGTTTGGTAACGCGGAGTGATTTCGACGGCTTGGTCTGCGCGGTTTTGCTCAAGCAATTGGGACTGATCGACGAAATCAAATTCGTCCATCCGAAAGACATGCAGGATGGCAAGGTCGAGATTTCGGACAATGACATCACCACCAACCTTCCCTATGTGGAAGGCGTCCATCTGGCCTTCGACCACCATTTGAGCGAGGCGATCCGCGTCGGCAGACATGACAATCAGATCATCGATCCGGCGGCGCCTTCCGCCGCGCGGGTGGTCTATGAATATTACGGCGGCAAGGCCAAATTCCACAAAGTCTCCAATGAGATGATGTGGGCGGTGGACCAGGGCGATTCGGCCCAGTACGCCCTCGACGACATCATCAATCCGAGGGGCTGGGCGCTGCTCAACTTCCTGATGGATGCCCGCACCGGACTCGGGCGGTTCCGCGAGTTCCGGATCCCGAACTATCAGCTTATGTTCGACCTCATCGATTACTGCCAGACCCATAACATCGACGAGATTCTGGCACTCCCCGACGTCCAGGAACGGGTGGAGCTCTATTTCTCCCAGCAGGAGAAATTCGAGGATCAAGTCCGCCGCTGCGCCACCGTTCATGACAATCTGGTCGTACTGGATTTGCGCAACGAGGAGACGATCTACGCCGGCAACCGCTTCCTGATCTATGCGCTCTTTCCCGCCTGCAATATCTCGATCCATGTCCTCTGGGGCGTGAAGCAGCAGAACACGGTCTTCGCCGTCGGCAAATCCATCCTCCGCCGCACCTCCAAGACCAATATCGGGCCGCTGATGCTCCAATATGGCGGCGGCGGCCACGAAAACGCCGGCACCTGCCAGATCGACAACGCCAAGGCCGAAACGGTTCTGGCCGAATTGATCGCGCGCCTCAATGCCGATGGCTGAATAGGATAAAAAACGCGATCAGGCCGGGCATACGGGTCCGGCCTGATCGCGAACGCGCTCCTATTTTGCAAACCGTCATCACAACCATAAATAGAATTTTTCCTACATTTATCTTTTGATGAATAAGTCCGGATTACAAGCTGAAAACATCTCAATGCAAAGAGGCGTTACGCGATAAAAAAATACGGAAATTTCATAATCCTCAAATGGCATATATTTAAACGAAATATCCTTTATCAGATTAAGACTTTCCAATGTTTCTATGTCTATTATATCTTCATCTTCCAACAAGGGGCGTTTCCGATTTTTTGTGACACCATCCCATTGTTCTTGCCCTCTATTGAATATAACATCATTTACTGCCACTCCTGCTATATCGATATGCTCAATTAAAATGGATAACATTCTATCCATTTTTATGACTGGTGCCTCCTGCCGCAAGCGTAGCAAAATGCCAGCTTGATCAATCGCCCATAAATCATCCGCAAGAAGATCAGCATTAATCTTTTGTATCTTCCGTTTTTTCTTAACAAAGATTTTTTGTATTATCCTGGCCTGCTTGCCATTTATCTGCGAAAGTATGGAGACATATCGAGGAACATTATGTTGCGCACCCATTGCTGCGCTGGATAATAAATTTGCCCACAGAGAAATCATCGTTTTATCTTCTGGATCTTCAAGTGATGATTGCTCTAATAGCGGCACGAGTGATTTCAGAGGTATCGGCGTGATGACTCCTCTTTCCGCCTCGATCCTTTTTTTAGAAAGCTGAACAATTTTTATCGAAACCTCTTCTCTCTGCAATCGGATCATATCGGCCTTCAACCCCCGACTCTCAGTAATCGGTCGTATCAGATCCGTCAGGGCATCCAACAAACGACCGGACGACTTTGCAGGAATAGATGTTTTTACTGAGATACGCACGGGTAATGGCAAAATCAACTCCATCCCAATGACCGGGGTTCCGGTGAAAGTTTATTTTATCTTTTCCTAGAACCAGCGGTCGAATGCGCAGGCGCTTTTTTGCCTCTTCAGCTGCTCAATTCTTCGGAAAAGCCCATTCGGCGCTCAAATGAGCCGCGACCTTCGCTTGGTCCGGCTTGGGCAGGCGGCCCAAGGTTTCCGCGTCCTTGGCCTCGATCGTTGCGATCTTGGCGGTGCGGATGACGGAATCGACCGGCAGGCCGGCAATCGACAAATCCGAGATGGGGACATCGCCGGACCATCCCCGATTTTCAGCGCTGGTGATCATGACCACCCACAGCAGGCCATGCTGCCGTTGAACACTCCCGGCAGCCACCACCAGTGCCGGGCGGCGTTGCCGCACCGGCCTGTCGGTATAGGGAAAAGGAACCTTGACGATATCCCAGAGATCAAAGCTCTGCATAAGCGCGCCGGTCAGCCTCGCTGTCCCACTCGCTGAAGACCGCGAACGGATCATCCGCCGGTTCTCGGGGCGCGCGCGTTAACACCACATGATCGCCTTCGATGGCATAGGCGATCTCGTCGCCCTCTTTCAGCCGGAGTGCCGCGCGCACGGACTGAGGAATTGTCGTCTGCGATTTGCTGGTCAGTTTGCTGGTGATCACCACGCACCTCATAAGTCACGGCCCAGCCCCCAAAGTAAGGATATTCCTTACTTTGGTCAAGCCTCTCATCCTCACGGCAGCGTCTTCGCCAGCCTGAAGCCGAAGGCGTAGTTTCGGGTGGCGGCGTCGGATTTATAGCGTTGGGCCGAGCGGACGGAGGCGGCGGCGTTGAACCAGGAGCCGCCGCGGAGGGCCGGCTTGGTGCAATCGCCGGCCGTCGCGGCCCGCCCGTCGGTGGGAGCATTCGAATAATCTTCCGTCCAGCAATCCGCCGTCCATTGCCAGGCGTTCCCCAGCATATCGTAGAGCCCGAAGGCATTCGGCTTATAGCTCCCGACCGGGGCGGTATAGGTGTGGCCGTCGCGGCACGGGAATTGCGCCGATTTGTCCCAGCCGAGAGTCTCGGCGGTGGTCAGATCCCCGGCATCGGCGTATTCGCAGGCGGCTTCCCGCCCGTCGCCCCAATAATGCGCCGTCTGGGTTCCAGCCCGCGCCGCATATTCCCATTCCGCCTCGCTCGGCAGCCGGTAGGCTTTGCCGCCAAGCCGCTGATTCAGCCACGAAATATAGGCTTGCGCATCCTTCTGCGCGAGGCAGATGGCCGGATCGCGTCCGGTCTGCTCGAAGCCGGGATTGCGCCAGTTCTTCGCCGCATCCTCCCGCCACTGCTTCCCGTCCAGGATCGTGCAGCCGCGCGCCTCGTAGCCGGTCTCCTTCTGGAAAGCCGCGAACTCATCGCGTGTCACCGGATAGCGGCCAAGCGCGAAGGCATGGGAAAGCGTGACTTGATGCTGCGGACGCTCGCGCCCGCTTTGGCTCTCGGGCACGCCTTCGCGCGCGGTTTCGGCGGGCGGCGAGCCCATGGTGAAGCTCCCCGGCGGGATCACCACCATCTCCGGGCACTCCGGGCAATCGCGGAAACCCTCGGGCGGCTTCGCCGGTTCCTGAGAAGTTCTCGTCCCAAGCCCCGCCATGGCAAAGGGGGTGGTGACGCCGGCAACCGGCACGCCCCCCGCCACCTTCACGCCGATAATGGCCGGAGCCGCCACCACATTGGTGCAATCCGTGCACCCGCCGAGCAGATTGCCGGAGCCTGCCGAGCCCGCCCCAACCCCCGAAGCGGGCGCGTCGCCGCCCATCAGCAGGGCCGTCGACGAGGCCATTTGCTGCGGCTTGCCGCCGGAACGATTGCGGGTGCCCCCATCCTTGTCGGCGGCATCCTTTTCGGACAAATCCTTGATCCGCAGATCCGCCATGCCGGCGAATTTTCCATCGGGGAATTTACTTTTGTATTCCTGATACGCCTCGGCGGTATTGAGCTTCTCCGCCGAGTTCCAGAGAGCCACATCCGCCGCCATATGATCGGGCGGCGCGGACGGAGCCTGAGGCGGGGCCGAAGCGGCAGCAGAAGCAGAAGGCGCCGGCGGTGCCGCCTTGGCCGCACCCGGCTCCAGCGCCTTCAGATAGATTTCGTCGCCACCGAGGGAGCCGTAGATCGCCGGTTCCTGCTTGCCGCCCGTGGCCGCGCGCACTTCGTCGCGCACCCGCCCGAAGAGCAGCCGGACATCGAGCCCCGCCGTATCGACATGCTTGATAAAGGCCGTGGTGAAGGGGCTGTCGGCGCCCTCGCCGTCCTGGGCCACGTCGTCCGCCTTGGTGGCATAGGCGATCAGCGTGTCGGTGCCGGAAGGCTCGACCCGCGCCAGCCCGCGCGACAGGCTTCCGGACCGCGTCCCCTGCGCCAGCTTCGTCTTGAAAGGATTGTCGCGGCAGGCATCGAGAAGGATCAGCCGCAGCCGCTTGGTGCCCTCGGCCTCGTTCAGGACGGCATCGACCTTCACCGCCTCGTAATCGAGATCGTGCTCGCTTTCGAGCTTCGCCGTTACCGGCAGGAGCCAGTTCTGGCCGGCCACCTGGAGCCCGTGGCCCGAATAGAAGACCAAGGCGATATCCGCCCCCTGCGATTCCTTGCGGAAATCGCGGAGCTTCGCGACCATGCCCGCCTGATCGAGATCGGTGCCGATGATGACCTTGAAATGCAGCCGGGTGAGCGCCGCCGCGATCGCCTTCGCGTCATTGACCGGGTTCTTCAGCTTCGGGGCGTTCTGATAGGCCGCGTTGCCGATGACCAGCGCCACCCGTTTGTCTTCAGCAAGAGCCGGATGCAGCCAGGCCATCAGCACAAGAGCGATAACCATACAGACAGAACGGCGCATGTGTTCCTCCCGGATCCCATCGGAGGCCCCCATCTGAGGCTTTGTGGCGTGATCCTTACGGGATAAGATACTCCAGGTTGACCGAAGGGGTGAATAGCCATGGACTGGAAAGCGATCGGATTCGGCATTGCCTTGGCTATTGCCGCCGCGCTTCCCGCCGCCGCCTCCCCCTGCGACGCCGCGATCGCGCAAGCCCGCGAGGCGGTCGAAGCGGCGGATCTCGATCGTTTCGACGGGGCCCGGCAGGGGCTCGATTCCTGCGAAGCATCGGTGCGGCGGTATTGGTCGGATGAGCTGGCGCGCGGCCTGTACCGCGAAGCCGTCAACAGGATCAGGAAGCAGGGCCAGTCGCTCCCCGAACAGCGGGCGCTGATGGAGAGGGCGCTCGGCTTCGGCGATCCCTATGAGGTGCTGGCGCTGCAATGCCGGATCGACCATCTGGAAAAGCGCTTCGCCGAGGCGCAGCGAAGCTGCGAATTGGCGCTCACGCGCATCCAGGATACCGAGCGCACCCCCCGCCCGCCCCCGCCCGAGGCGATCGAGCGCATCTTCAAGCTGGCCGAGGAAAGCCGGCTCCTGGCCCAGCACTACCAATCCTCCCCGGTGACGCGGTCGGGCGAGCCCAGCGGCATCTCGGCGCCGCTGGTGCGGGGCTTCGTCGTCAAGAAGGTGGCGATCCCGATCCAGTTCCAATTCGGCAAGGCCGAATTCACCGAAGACGGCACCCGCGCCGCCGCCGATCTCGTGACCATGCTGCGCCAGCAGCAGCCCCCGCATATCCGCCTCATCGGCCACACCGACCCCGCCGGGACCGACGCCGTCAACGACGCCCTCTCCCTCGCCCGCGCCGCCACGGTACAGCGCTTCATCGAGGCGCAGGGGCTGAAGCTTTCGATCGAGGTCGAAGGACATGGCAAACGGGAGCCCTATCAACCCGCCAGCCCCGACGAGCTGACGGCGGATCAGCTTGCCCAGCTTTCGAGGAGAGTCGAGCTTGTCCGTCAATAATTGGCTGAGGGGCCGGCGCCCGTCCTCGCCGCAAAAGCATCCCGCGTCCTTCGAGACGCGGCCAAGAGGGCCGCTCCTCAGGATGAGGGATGCTATCGATGGCACTAAGAAAAGTCCTCATCCTGAGGAGGCCCCCTTGAGGGCCGTCTCGAAGCCTCATCCTGAGGAGCCGCCTCTTGGCGGCGTCTCGAAGGACGCACCGCCGATATCCAGCCCAGTGCCGAATGACGGGCTATCCTTCACCAGGAGAGCCGTGCTTGCCGGCCTGAGCGTGCTCGGCCTCCCCTTATCCTCCGGCTTGGCGGCGCCTTCGGGCCGCAGTATCCGGGCCATGGCCGTCGGCATCGACAAATATGCCTATGAGAATAATCTGCGCGGGGCCGTCAACGATGCCAAGGATATCGCCGAGGCGCTCCGGGCGCTGACGCCGGAGGTGGTGACGCTCCTCGACGCGCAGGCGACGCGGGAGGGAATCCTCTCCGGGCTCCGTCGGATGCTCGACGAGTCGAAAGCCGGCGATGCGGTGGTTTTCGCCTATGCCGGCCATGGCGGCCACGAGCCGGCCTCCGGCGCCGCCGGGGCCACGGAAGAAGTTCTGGTGCTGGCCGGCTTCACCCCGGCCCCGCCCGGCGTCGCCGAGCGGCTGCGCGGCGCCGAACTGGTCGAGCTTTTCGGCAGTGCCGGGATGCGCGGCGTCGATGTCGTCTTCGTCGCCGATGCCTGCTTTTCTGGAGGACTCGTGCGGCCCTTCGATACGCGTAGCGTCATGCTGCCGACAAGGGGACCGAAGGATGAGATCTATGAACTTATCGACGATCCGCTGCCGCCGCTGCGTTCCCGGTCTCTCGACGAGCCCAGCGAGTCCCTGGGCGAAACCGCCGGCAAAACCCGCGCGAAGATGCCGCATTTCATCTTCCTTTCGGCGGCGCTCCAGAGCGAGGAATGCCCGGAAGCGATGATCGACGGCCACCCGCGCGGCGCCCTGAGCTGGGCCTTCGCGCGCGTCCTGCGCGGTGCCGCCACCACCTCGCCCAAGGGCGAACTGCATCTCGGCGAATTCCGCAGCTTCGTGGTCGAGAATGTCCGCATGCAGACGGGAACCCGCCAGACCCCGGACGTGCTGCCGGCGGACGATCCGACGCGCGTCATCCTGAAGACGGCATCCGCCGGCAAGGCGCCCGCCGCCGCCGCTGTCCCGGAGACGGTGAGGCTCTTCCTTCTCGGCGGCACCAATGGGGCCGGAAGCGGCCTCGACCGCGTGACCCTGGTCAAGACCGCAGAGGAAGCCGAGCTTACCTGGGATCTGGCCCGCCAGGAGATCATCGAGAATGGCGACGTCACCGCCGAGGGGGTCGGCGCCCGCAAGCTCCAGGACGTGATCGACAAGGCCGTCGCCATCCGCCTGTTGCGGGGCATGAAGCCGCAGAAGCCGCTCTCCATGCGGCTCTTGCCGGCGGATAAGCGCTTTACCGCCGGGGAGCAGATCACCTTCACCGTCGATGGGCGCGAGGGGCCGAATTTGATCCTCTTCAACCTCGCCTCCGATAATGAATTCGAGTTTCAGTTTCCGCGCGGCTCCGAAAACCCGCGCCCGCCGCTGGACCGCCCGATCGAATTGGCGCTCAAGGTCACGCCGCCTTTCGGGGCGGATCATCTCGTCGCCATCGCCAGCCCGGACGATCTCGCCGATCTCGCCGCCCAATTGCGGGAGCTTGACGGCCGCCGGGCCGGACGCGAAGCCGCCCTTCTCATCGCCGAGGGCCTGCGGGACCGGCGCTGGCAGCTCGGTATCCAACCTCTTTTCACCGCTCGCTAATTTTTAAAGGCCAAGCCATGCCGCTTCCGCTCCGCGCCCTCGCCGTCAGCCTTATCTTCGGCTTCACCGTGCTTGCCGGGCCGGCGGTCGCAGACGTTCTTCCGCCGCTCGATCTCTCGCTCCTGCTGCTGCAACGGCTGGCGGCGCAGGAAAAGACCGGCAATGCAGCCCTGTCCCCCTATAGCGTCGAAAACATCCTCGGCATGCTGGAGGAAGGTGCCGATTGGACGACCCGAAAAACGCTCGACCAATCGCTCGGCATCGATGGCGAGGCGGGGTTCGCCCGCTATCACGAGGCACGCAAGCAAAGCCGGCTGGATTTGCTCGGCAAACATGACGAGGTGCGGCTCGACATCGCCGACGCGCTTTGGGTCAGCCCGGAATTGCAGGTCAAGCCGGATTTCACTACGGCGCTCACCACCGCTTACGATGCGAAAATCGCCACGATCGATTTCGGTTCGGAACAGGCGCTCCCTGAGATCAATGGCTGGGTCAAGGCCAAGACCGGGGGAGCCATCGACGGCATCATCCAGGAATTGCCCCGCGATACCGGCTTCGTGCTTGCCGATGCGCTGTACTTCAAGGCAGCCTGGTCGGTCCCGTTCGATCCCGCCGAAACCGCCGCAACCCCCTTCAAGCCCGAAAGCGGCGCCCCGCATCCGGTCGCGTCGATGAAACGCAAGGGCGATTACGCCTATTGGGAGGGCTCCTTCGGTCAGGCCGTGCGGCTCGACTATGCGGATCCCCGGTTCTTCATGGCGGTGCTGCTGCCCTCGGCCAAGGCGCCGAAGATGCTGATCGATCGCGGGCTGCTCACCGGGCTTTTCAACCCGGAGAAGTTTGCCCACCGCGAAGGCACGCTGGCGCTGCCCCGGTTCCGGCTCGACACCAGTTTCCGGCTTGAGAAAATGCTGGCCGAGAACGGGTTCTCGCAGCTATTCGGGAATGACAGCCATTTCGGGCAGCTCTCGCAAAACCCGTTCCGCATCGACGCCGTAATCCATCGCGTCGCCATGGTGGTGGAGGAGCACGGCACCGAAGCCTCCGCCGCCACAGCCGTCCTAAGCACCCGCTCGCTGCTGGGGCCCCCGCCCTTCTCGATGATCTGCGACCGGCCCTTCTTCATCGTCGTTGGCGACACCAAGACCGGGGCGGCGCTGTTCCTGGCCAAGATCGGGGATCCGGCACCTTGAGAAGCGCGTCTCGGATTTTTCTAGGGCTGTTGCTCACGGCCACGGCCTCGCCGCTGCTGGCGGAACCGTTCTGCGCCCAGACCCGCGTCGTCGGCGGCGATCTGGCCTCGGCCAATTCCTGGCCTTCCACCGCCGGCATCTACAAGAAGAACCGGGATCTCGTCTTCTGCGGGGCCAGCGTCATCGCCAAGGATTGGGTGCTGACCGCCGCCCATTGCATCGTCGGCGAGGATGGCGGCAAGCTTCAGCCGAAGGATATCGCGATTGTCACCGGAGCCTCGAACTGGCGGACGGGCGGCAAGAAATTCGAGGTCAAGCGCATCCTGGTGCATGAGGGTTACCGGCGCTCGCCCGACGGCAACGACATCGCGCTGATCGAGCTTGCCAGCCCGACCACCGCCCCGCCGATGGCGCTGGTCCAGGATCACGGCGCCCCGCTGCTGGCCCCCGCCGGCGCCTCCGCCGTGATCGCCGGATGGGGGACCACCCGTGAAGGCGACAGCTCCACCGCCTCGGCGGATTTGCGGCAGGCGATCCTGCCGATCGTCGATACCGCCATCTGCTCCGGCACCTATCCCGGTCTCCGCGAATCCCAGATCTGCGCCGGCTACGACAAGGGCGGCAAGGATGCCTGCCAGGGCGACAGCGGCGGCCCCCTGATGGTCCGCGACGCCCATGGCCACTATGCGCAACTCGCCATCGTCAGCTACGGACGCGGCTGCGCCCGTGCCGGACTCTATGGGGTCTATGAGCGGCCAGGGGCCCATCTCGACTGGATCCGGCAATATGCCGGCAACGGCATCGCCCTGGCCTCGCTGCCGGGAACCAGGGGCGCCAGCGGCGGGGAAGCGAAGGATGCGGGCCTGAAGGATGTGGGCCTGAGCGAAGTGGCGGCGGATCTCTTCACCGGAGACACCAGCGGCGCCGTCTCGGCCACGATCCTGCCGAAGACCCAAATCGGGATCGGCGAGAACATCCGCATCCGGGTCAAATCGAAAGCCGGGGGCTTTCTCCAGATCCTCGACATCCGCGAGAATGGCGACCTCATTCAGCTCTACCCGAACGAATTTTCCAAACCCGCCCAGATCGCCGCCGAGGAGACCAGGCTGATACCAAGCGACACGGACGGTTACGCGTTTCAGGCCGACGAGGCCGGGCGCGGGCGCATCGTCGCCATCGTCTCCGAGGAAGCGCTGAAACTAGGCGAACTGGCCAAACAGCATCTCGATCTCCAGCCGATCGCCGCCGCCCGCTCGCATCTAGGCGCCCTCTGCGACGCCCTGCGCAGCGCCGCCGCCACCACCGGCGACCCAAAGAACCCCGGCTGGGCCGCGTCGGAACAGAATTACGAGATCGTGAAGTAGCGGCGGTATTATACCAGCGGCTGAAAATTCCGACCCATCCCTGTCATCCCGACGACCATCGGAAGGAGGGATCTCCGCGTGACCAATCGTGCCAGGATTGGCACCAGTGGAGCGGCAACAGATCCCTCGCAAGGGCTCGGGATGACAAGTCAATATTTTCAGCCGCTGGCATTACTAAGCCGAAAGTCCGTAATACAAAGGCAGTTTGGCATTGATCATCTCGAAAACCTCCGGATCTACTTCGCCCTTGTCGACCATATCGCCGATGACGGCGATGGCATCATCCGGACTCATGCGGCCACGATAGGGACGTTCCTGCGTCAGCGCCTGGAAGATGTCGGCCACAGTAACGATCCTGGAGCATATGTCCAATTCACTCGCGGCGAGGCCGTGCGGATAACCGCTTCCATCCAATTTCTCGTGGTGATTGGTCGCCCAGCCAACCATGCGGCTTTCCGGAAACAGCATGTTCAAGATCAGTTCCGATCCGATGGCGTGGCGCCGGATGACGGCCCGCTCGCCATCGGTCAAGCGGCTTGATTTCAATAGAATGGCTTCGGGCGTATGTTGTTTGCCGACGTCGTGCAGCAGGGCGGCGATCTCCAATTCCTGGATCACACCGTCATCCAGGCCAAATTCCTCGCCCAAATGCGTGGCCAGGACGCTGACCCGCTCCGAATGCTCATGGGTAAAGCGGCATTTGATGTCGACCAGACGCGAGATCAATGTGCCGATATTTCGCATTTGCCTGGGTGTCACCGTGCAATCCGCACCGTGATTCTGGTTAAGGGGCGACAATGCGCTATCCAGAAAGTCCGGGGCGAGCGACAGCCAGAATCCATCGGTACGGGCAACGTCCTGAAAGGCCGCCATGACATCCGGAGAGACGGCGTCTTTTCCAAGGGCAGCAAGAGGCGCAATAATCTCGGATTTATGATTGATGATAACGTCATTGCCGACCCGCTTTGACAGATCATGATATCCGACATAGGAGCGGTCGACGCAAAACAAGATATTTGCCAGGATCTTTTCGTTATCTTCAATGGGCTCGTTGGATAATTTGTTCCAGGGCGTGTGATGGTAACGAACAATGTTCTTATGCTTTTTTAATAAACCGCAATTTTCAATATATTCCGCCCCCCGAAAACAATGCTCATCTTCGGTCTGCCACTGCAATTTCGTGATGATGGTTTCTTGTTCGCCCGGTGAACTGACGCCGCAATCATGAATGAGAGCGGCGATGAGCAGGTCTTCCAAAACATCGGATGGCAGCTTCATCCGCCGCCCGATGCGCCAAGCCATGACAGCCACCCGGCGCGAATGGAATAAATCATCGTCGCAGATTTGATCGACCAGAAGACCGATCGCCCAGGCAATACGTTTGAGATTAATGACTTGCATCATCCCTCCGTTCAGATGGCCGGATTTTATCGATTGGGGGCCGTACCTCCAAACGGTACTGGGATTATTACCTGATTAGCCATACTTAAGGAAGGCACTACCTCAAACAATTTTACGTAATTTCACAGCCGCAGCAGAAAGGCGGAAGGCGCTTCGCTTTTCCGCCCTACGCCAGCCTATCCCCCGATCGCCCTCTCGATCGCCTCGATCGCCGCCTCGGCCAGCGCACCATCAGGCCCGCCGGCTTGCGCCATGTCGGGACGGCCGCCGCCGCCCTTGCCGCCCAGCGCTTCCGAGCCGGCGCGGACGAGATCGACGGCGCTGATTCTGGACACCAGATCCTCGGTCACGGCGACGACCAGCGAGGCCTTGCCCTCGGCGCGCGAGGCGACGGCGACGATGCCGGAGCCGAGTTCGCGCTTCAACTCATCGGCGAGGCCCTTCAACTCACGCGCGGGCAGATCATCGACGATGCGGCTGGCGAATTTGAAGCCGGCGATGTCCTTGACCGGCGGGACGCCGTCCTTGCCGCCGCCGCTCGCCAATTGCCGCCTTGCATCGGCAAGCTCGCGTTCCAGACGGCGGCGCTCCTCGATCAGATTGGCGACGCGGGACGGCACCTCGGCCAGCGAGGATTTGAGCGAAGCTGCCACCTGATGAAGAAGCGCTTCCTCCTCGGCGACATGCTTTTCGACGGCGGCGCCGGTCATGGCCTCGATGCGGCGGACGCCCGAGGCGACGGCGCCTTCCGACACGATCTTGAAGAAGCCGATATCGCCGGTGCGGCGGACATGGGTGCCGCCGCAAAGCTCGACCGAGAACGGCTTGCCGCCCGCGTCATCCCCGCCCATGGAGACGACGCGGACTTCCTCGCCGTATTTCTCTCCGAACAGCGCCAGGGCGCCCGCCTCCTCGACCGCTTTGCCGGGGGTCATGAGCCTTGTCGCCACGTCGCTGTTCTGGCGGATGCGGCGGTTCACCTCTTCCTCGACCGCAACGAGATCCTCCGGCGTCAGGGCCTTCGGATGGCTGAAATCGAAGCGCATGCGCTGCGGCGCCACCAGCGAGCCCTTCTGTGTCACATGCTCGCCCAGACGCCGCCGCAGCGCCTCATGCAGGAGATGGGTGACGGAATGATTGGAGCGGAGCGCCAGGCGGCGCGGCACGTCGATCCGGAGTTCCACCGCGTCGCCGGTCTTCAGCGCGCCATGGGTCAGCTTGCCCTGATGGACGAAGACATCGCCGGCTTTCTTGGCCGTCTCGCTCACCGCGAATTCCGCACCGCCGGCTGAGAACATCACCCCGGTATCGCCGGCCTGCCCGCCCGATTCGGCATAGAAGGGCGTCTGGTTCACGAGGATCGCGGCCTCGGCTCCGGCCTCGATCGCATCCACTGGCTTGCCGCCGGCGATGATCGCGGTGACGACGCCTTCGGCGACGTCGGCATCATAGCCCAGGAACTCGGTCGCCCCGAGCTTCTCGCGCAGTTCGAACCAGATCTGTTCGTCCGCCGACTCGCCGGAGCCGGCCCAGTTCCGCCGCGCATCCTGGCGCTGCCGCTCCATCGCCGTGTTGAAAGCCTCGATCGCCACCTTGCGGCCCCGCCCGCGCAGCACGTCCTCGGTCAGATCGAGCGGGAAGCCGAAAGTGTCGTAGAGCTTGAAGGCCACATCGCCGGGGAAGTCCTGAGCGGCGCCGAGCCTGCCCTCCTCCTCGTCGAGAAGCCGCAAGCCGCGCTCCAGCATCTGCTTGAACCCGGTCTCTTCGAGCTTCAGCGTTTCGGTGATCAGCGCCTGCGCACGGCCCAGTTCCGGATAGCTGGCGCCCATCTGCCGCACCAGCGCCGGCACCAGACGCCACATCAAGGGCTCGCGGCAGCCGAGGATATGGGCATGGCGCATGGCCCGCCGCATGATCCGGCGCAGCACATAGCCCCGCCCTTCCTTGGAAGGCAGAACGCCATCGGCGATCAGGAAGGCCGACGCCCGGAGATGATCGGCGATAACCCGGTGCGAGACCGCCTGCGCCCCGTCGGGACTGACCCCGGAAGCCTCGGCGGAAGCCAGGATCAGCGCCCGCATGAGGTCGATATCGTAATTGTCGTGCTTGCCTTGCAGCACGGCGGTGATGCGCTCCAGCCCCATGCCGGTATCGATCGAGGGGCGCGGCAGCACCAGGCGATCGGGCCCGCCATTAGGGCCCCCCGTGGCCGAGCGCTGCTCATACTGCATGAAGACGAGGTTCCAGATCTCGACGAAACGGTCGCCATCCTGGTCCGCGCTGCCCGGTGGCCCGCCGGGGATCTTGTCGCCATGGTCCCAGAAGATTTCCGAGCAAGGCCCGCAAGGGCCGGTATCGCCCATCTGCCAGAAATTGTCCGAGGTCGGGATGCGGATGATCTTTGAATCCGGCAGCCCCGCGATCTTCTTCCAATAGGTGGCGGCGTCCTCATCCTCGGAATAGACGGTCACGAGCAGCCGGTCCACGGGCAGGCCGTATTCCTTGGTAATGAGGTTCCAGGCCAGCTCGATCGCGCGGTCCTTGAAATAATCGCCAAAGGAGAAATTGCCCAGCATCTCGAAGAAGGTATGGTGCCGCGCCGTGTAGCCTACGTTTTCGAGATCATTGTGCTTGCCGCCGGCGCGCACGCATTTCTGCGAGGTCGCGGCCCGCTTGTAGTCGCGCTTCTCGACGCCGGTGAAGACGTTCTTGAATTGGACCATCCCGGCATTGGTGAACAGCAGCGTCGGATCGTTGCGCGGCACCAGCGGACTCGACGGCACGATTTCGTGTCCATGACGAGCGTAATAGTCGAGGAAGGCGGCACGGATATCGTTGGCGCTTTGCATGACGGAGATCGGGGCCTTTTCCTTGCGCGAAACCAAGCAAAGCTTGTAGCCCGACGCGGAAGCGCCTGTCCAGCAAGCGCCAGTCCAATCGGCAATTCTAATTTTGACCCGTCATTCGGCAATGGGCTGGAAATCCGTGGTGCGTCCTTCGAGACGGCCCTCGATGGGGCCTCCTCAGGATGAGGATTTTTCTCAATGCCATTACCAATGCACCTCATCCTGAGGAGCGGCCCTCTTGGCCGCGTCTCGAAGGACGCTGGGTGCTTTTGCAGCGAGACTGGGCGCAGGCGTTGGCCAAAATGAGAATTGCGCCTGCCCCACCGGGCCTGTTTCTTTATTCCGTCATGCCGAGCCGAAACCCGATTCAGCGTTAGCGTCACGTGACGGGGGAGAAGGCTTTGACGAAAATGGACTCGACAACCGTTTCCCGCTCCGAACTCCATGAAGCGGCCCTGATCCGGGTGGCGCTGGGACTGGCTCGTGAGCTGCATTCCAGGCCCCGCCCGCTTGCATGCGGCAGCGGCACGCTCGATGCCGAGCTTGATCGGGATTGGGGCTTCGACAGCCTCTCGCGGGCGGAATTGCTGTGCCGGGTCGAGCGCGATTTCAAAGTCCGGCTGCCCGAGCGGCTTCTCGGCGAAGCGGCGACGCTTCGCGATATCCTGACCGCGCTGGAGCGGACCGAGGCCACGCCGGAGCCGGTCGCCTCGATCGCCCTCGGAGTCCTGGCGGAGGAACGGGAGGAAGCGGCGCCGGCGGGCGCCACCACGCTGATCGAGGTGCTCGACTGGCATGTCCGGGTTCATGGCGAGCGCTGCCACGTCGTGCTTCAGCATCAGGACGGAACCGAGGAAGCCCTGACCTATCGGGAGTTGCATGACGGCGCCAGGGCGGCGGCTTGCGGCTTGCGGCGGGCGGGGCTGGAACCGGGCGAGCGCGTGGCGCTCATGCTGCCGACCGGGGTGGAGTTCCTCGTCGCCTTCTTCGGCATCCTCTATGCGGGCGGCATCCCGATGCCGATCTATCCGCCCGTCCGCCCGGCCCAGATCGAGGAGCATTTGCTGCGGCAGGCCGCCATTCTCCGCAACGCCCGCAGCGCCTTGCTGATCGCACCGCCGGATATGACGGCGATCGCCCGGCTGCTCAAATTTCAGGTCGAAAGCCTTCGCCGGATCGTCTCGGTGCCGGAACTGGATAGGCGGGAGATGGTGGAGGCCGAGTGCGCCTTGCCCGCATATCCAGAGCCCCTGGCCATCGCACTTTTGCAATACACGTCCGGCAGTACCGGCGATCCCAAGGGCGTGGTGCTGAGCCACGCCAACCTTCTCGCCAATATCCGGGCGATGGGGGAGGTCATGGAAGCCACCTCCACCGATGTGTTCGTGAGCTGGCTGCCGCTCTATCACGATATGGGGCTGATCGGCGCCTGGCTCGGCTGCCTCTATTTCGGAGCGCCGCTGATCCTCATGTCGCCGCTCACCTTCCTGATGCGCCCGGAGCAATGGCTGTGGGCGATCCACCACCACCGCGCCACCCTCGCCGTCGCCCCGAATTTCGCCTTCGAATTGTGCATCCGGAAGATCCCCGCCAAGGCGATCGCGGGGCTGGACCTTTCCTCGTTGCGCATGCTCCTGAATGGTGCCGAGGCCGTGCTTCCCGAAACGCTCCGGCGCTTTACAGGGCGCTTTTCGGAATATGGCTTCCATGCGGAAGCGCTGGCGCCGGTCTACGGCCTTGCCGAAAACGCGGTGGGGCTCGCTTTCCCGCCGCTCGGGCGGGAGCCAATCATCGACCGCATCAACCGCCATGCCCTCATCGCCGGTTTCCAGGCCGTTCCGGCTGGTCCCGATGATTGCGATGCCGTGGAATTCGTCGCCTGCGGGCACCCGCTTCCGGGCCATCAGATCCGGATCGTCGATGCCCATGGCGAGGTCGGCGAGCGGCGCGAGGGGCGCCTCCAGTTCCGCGGCCCTTCGGCAACCGCCGGCTATCTCGAGAATCCGGCCAAGAACGCGGCGCTTTTCGATGGGGATTGGCTCGACAGCGGCGATCTCGCCTATATCAGCGCCGGCGACATCTTCATTACCGGCCGCTCGAAGGACATCGTCATCCGCGCCGGCCGCAACATCCACCCCGAAGAGGTCGAGGCCGCGATCGGCGACATCGACGGCATCCGCAAGGGCTGCGTCGCGGCGATCGGGGCCAGCGATCCGAAAACCGGCACGGAGCGGATCGTCATCCTCGCCGAGACGCGGGAGACCGAGCAAGCGATCCAAGATTCCATCCGGGAAAAGGCCACCTGCACCGCCTCGGCGCTGATCGAGGGGGCCGACGAGATCGTGCTGGTCCCACCTCACGCCATCCCGAAAACATCGAGCGGCAAGATCCGCCGCGCCGCCGCCCGCGCCCTCTATGAGGAAGGGCGGCTCACCCGCGAGCCGCCGCCGGTCTGGCGGCAATTCCTCAATCTCCTCCTCGCCGGAGGCGGTCCGCAGGCGCGGCGGACGGCGCGGGCTCTGGGAGAGATCCTCTATGCCGGCTGGTGGTGGAGCGTGATCCTGGCGATGGGCCTGTTCCTGTGGCCCGCGGTGATCCTCCTGCCCCGGCGGCGCTGGCGCTGGGCGCTCCTGCACCGGGCGGCACGCCTCGCCTTCAAGGCGATGCGCATCCCGATCGAGACGGCGGGCACCCCCTCCCCGGCCCCGGGCAACATCCTGGCCAACGTCGCGGGCAACATCATCGCCGTCAATCATTCGAGCTATCTCGACGGGCTGGTCCTGGCGGCGGTCCTGCCGGGCGAACTCGTCTTCGTCGCGAAGAAGGAACTGCAATCGCAATTCTTCGCCGGGATTTTCCTGCGCGCGATCGGTGCGCTCTTCGTCGACCGCCACGATCCCGAGGGCGGGGTCGAGGATACGCGCCGGGCGCTCGAAGCGGCGGCCAAAGGCCGGATTCTCGTCTTCTTCCCGGAAGGCACCTTCACCCGCGCGCCGGGACTCCTCCCCTTCCGGCTCGGCGCCTTCGTCATCGCGGCCCAGCAGAACCTGCCGATCCTGCCGCTCACCCTGCGCGGCACCCGCTCGATCCTGCGCGGCGATCAGTGGTTTCCACGCAGGGGCGCCATCCGGGTGCATTGGGGAACCCCCATCCCGCCCGAGGGCAGCGATTTCATGGCGGCGGTCCGCCTGCGCGGAAAAACCCGCGCCGCCATCCTCTGCCATTGCGGCGAACCGGATATGGGAAGCTTGGGCTGACGAAGCTAAAGCCCTCCCCCTTGATGGGGGAGAACCCTTGATAACCCGCCCCCATCGAGGGGGGCGGGAAGGGTGGGGGTGATCTCGCCGCACCCACAGTGGTGAAAACGAAACACTGGAACAACGAGACGCTGGCAGATCCGAAGGGCGCGCGCATAACGATCGCTAAGGGATTGCGGAACCATCACCCCCACCCAAACCCTCCCCCATCAAGGGGGAGGGCTTCAAGGGGCAGTTGGGCGGTTGCGTATCTTCGTGTTCAACATCCAGATCCTATTCCTCCCCCGTGCCGGGGTCGGGGGAGCCGGTCATCATGGCGCTGGCGACGAGGCCGGCATTGGCGCGGATCGCGCGTTCGATGGTGTCGGCGGTTTCAGGATGTTCCTTCAGGTAGTTCTTGGCGTTCTCGCGGCCCTGGCCGATGCGCTGGCCCTCATGGGAGAACCAGGAACCGGATTTTTCCACGACCCCGGCCTGCACGCCGAGATCGATAAGCTCGCCACGCTTGGAGACGCCCTCGCCATACATGATGTCGAATTCGACCACCTTGAACGGCGGCGCCATCTTGTTCTTGACGACCTTGACGCGGGTCTGGTTGCCGACGACATCCTCCTTTTCCTTGATCGCACCGATACGGCGGATGTCGAGGCGGACGGAGGCGTAGAATTTGAGCGCGTTGCCGCCGGTCGTGGTCTCGGGGCTGCCGAACATCACGCCGATCTTGAGGCGGATCTGGTTGATGAAGATCACCATGCAGCGCGAGCGCGAGATCGAGCCGGTGAGCTTCCGGAGTGCCTGGCTCATCAGCCGCGCCTGGAGGCCGACATGGCTGTCGCCCATCTCGCCTTCGAGTTCGGCCCGGGGCACCAGCGCCGCCACCGAATCGACGACGAGCACATCGATCGCCCCCGACCGCACCAGCGTATCGGCGATTTCCAGCGCCTGCTCCCCGGCATCGGGCTGGGAAATCAAAAGCTCCTCGACATTGACGCCGAGCTTCTTCGCATAGCTTGGATCGAGTGCGTGTTCGGCATCGACAAAGGCGCAGGTGCCGCCAAGGCGCTGCGCCTCGGCGATGACATGGAGGGCGAGCGTCGTCTTGCCGGAGCTCTCCGGCCCGTAGATCTCGACGATCCGGCCGCGCGGCAACCCGCCGATCCCGAGCGCTATATCCAATCCAAGCGAGCCCGTGGAGATGACCTCGGCATCCGCCGCCACCTCCTTCGCGCCCAATTTCATGATCGAGCCCTTACCGAAAGCCTTTTCGATCTGGGCCAGTGCTGCGTCCAGCGCCTTCTGCTTATCCATGGAGTCCTTGTTGGTTACCAAGCGCAATGCGGGATCGGACATGTCTACTCTCCGCTCTTATTCCATAGAGACAACAGGGGACGCAATGCGGCTCTTGTACGCATTTTGTTCTTATCCCGCAAGCCCCAAAAAGAACAAAACGGGAATTTTTCAGTCTTCCTCGAAGAGTCCCGTGGGCAGGCCGTCGAAACTGGCGGTATTCTTTTCCCGCCAATAATCGCGGATACCGTCTTCGCCCCGGCGGCGCGCCCAGTCGGGAAGCGTCGTCCGCTGCCCGGCCAATTCCATCATCGGCACGCCGAAACCGCAGGAGGTGATGATGCTCGTCACCTCGACCACCACGATCTGGCGCTTGGCCGGATAGTCCTTGAAGCCGGAATCGAGTTCCGCCCATTCGCCGTCACGCGGATGCAGCGCCCGGCCTTGGCCGTAGAGGCGCAGGATCATCGGCTTGGCCTCGAAGGCGCAGAACATCAGGGTGATGCGCGGGTTCTGGAGAAGATGCGCCGCCGTCTCGTTGCCGCTGCCGGTGAGGTTGAGGAACGCCACCCGCAGCGGCTCCAGAATCCGGAAGCAGCCGTCGAGTCCCTTCGGGCTGAGATTGATGCGGCCCTCATCCGGCGCCGTCGCCACGAAGAACATCGGCTGGCGGAGGATGAACGCCGCCAGCTCGTCCGTGATTTGCTCGTGTTGCCTGGCCATGCCGATCCGCCGATAGCCTCGATGCCGGTTGTCCTGATAGAATGGATGCCTCCATTCCGCAAGGACGAGGCTCTCATTGCCCATTGGCCCTAAATCCCGCCAAAAACCGCGCCGGAGCCGCTGGCTCGGCGGGGGTGGGGTGTTGCTGGCGCTGCCGCTCTGTCTGGCCGGGGCCTCGGCGGTGTGGTTCTACGCCTCCCTGCCCAAGATGGAGGGCAGGGTCACGGTTCCTGGGCTCACGGCGGAAGTGCGGATCGAGCGCGACCGCCATGGCGTGCCGGCCATCAAGGCCGTGAATGATCGCGACGCGGCCTTGGCGCTCGGCTATGCCCACGCCCAGGACCGGCTGTTCCAGATGGAACTCATGCGGCGGACAGGCGCCGGGCGGCTCGCGGAAATCCTCGGGGAGCCGGCGCTGGCCACCGACAAATTCATGCGCGGGCTCGGCCTCTACCGCCTTGCCGAGCGGCAATGGAGCCAGCTATCGCCTGAACTCCAATCGGTGCTTACCGCCTATGCGGCGGGCGTCAACGCCTTCATCGCCCAGGACGGGCGCGTCATGCCGCCGGAATTCCATCTCCTGCGCTTCACCCCCGAAAGCTGGAAGCCCGCGGATTCGCTGGTCTGGGGCAAGCTCATGGCCTTGCAGCTCAGCGGCAATTTCCGGGGCGCCCTGCTCCGCGCCCGGCTGGCGAAGCGGCTTTCCCCGGAGGAACTCGGGCAATTGTTTCCGTCCTATCCGACGGAGGCGCCGCGGACGATCGCCGAACTTCTTCCCGCCGACGAGTCGCTCGCCCGGATACTGGAGACTCTTCCGGAGCAAGCGGGACCGGTGGGGGCTTCGAACAATTGGGTTCTCGGCGGCGGACACACGGAAAAAGGCAAGCCGCTGCTCGCCAACGACCCGCATCTGCCGCTTTCCACCCCCGGCCCCTGGTATCTGGCGCGGATCGAGACGCCGGGCCTCACGCTCACCGGCGCCACGGCGCCCGGCGTGCCGTTCCTGGTTCTCGGCCACAACCGGCGCATCGGCTGGGGTTTCACCACTACGGAGAGCGATACCGAGGATCTCTTCATCGAACGCATCGATCCGCTCGACCGGAGCCGCTATCTGGCACCCGGCGGGCCGATGCCCTTCGAGACGCGGGAGGAGGTGTTCGAAATACGCGGCGCCGAGCCCGTCCGCATGATTGTCCGCACCACCCGCCACGGGCCGGTGATATCGGATTTCGACGGCGCCGCCATACCGGGCGAGCGCGAGGTGCTGGCGCTCGCCGCCCCCTTCCTGGCGGAAGACGACCGCTCGCCCGAGGCGCTTTTCCGGATGAACCGGGCAGAGAATTGGGCGGGTTTCGACGATGCGCTCCGCAACCTTACGGCACCGCAGCAGAACATCGTCTATGCCGATACAGGCGGCACCATTGCCTTTACCGCCCCGGCACGGGTTCCGATCCGGGCGCGTGGCAACGGCTCGATCCCGGTGCCGGGATGGAGCGGCGAGTATGATTGGACCGGCTTCATTCCCTTCGAAGAGCTGCCGCGTTCGGTCAATGCCGCCTCCGGGCGCTACGTCAGCGCCAACAACAAGATCGTGCCGGAAAGCTACCCCTATTTCCTCGGCGGCGATTGGGATCTCCCGAACCGGGCCGAGCGGATCGGCGAGTTGCTCGACGCCAGCCCCCGGCAATCCGCCGAAACCACCGCCGCGATCCAGGCGGACACGGTCTCGCTCGCGGCGCGGCGGCTGCTGCCGCTGCTGCTCCAGGCGCCGCCCGCCGATGCGCGGGCGGAAGCGGCCATAGCGATGCTCAAGGATTGGGATGGAAGCATGGCAGCCGGCAGGCCGGAGCCCCTGCTATTCGTGGCATGGCTGCGGGAGCTGAACCGGGAGCTTCTGGAACCGAAACTGGGTGATGCCTTCGATGCGTATTGGGGCCTGCGCCCGAGCGTGATCGCCAATATCCTGACGCGGGACACGGCATGGTGCGGAACCGAGCCGGGCGCCTGCGGGCAGAGGATCGCCCACTCGCTTCTGGCCGCACTCACCGAGATCGAGGGCGAACTCGGGCCCGACATGGCGAAATGGCGCTGGGACGGGATGCATGTGGCGCTGTTCCCGAACCCCGTCCTGTCCCGCATACCGCTTCTCGGCAAGTTCTTCACCGTGAAGATCCAGGCCGAGGGCGGCGACGACACCATCAATCGCGGCGCCATGGCGATATCGAGCCGCGAACACCCCTTCGCCGACATCCATGCGGCCTCTCTGCGCATGGTCCTCGATTTCGCCGATCTCGACAGCTCGCGCTTCATGATCGCACCCGGACAGTCGGGCAATCCGCTATCGCCGCATTATGCCGATCTTCTAAAGCCCTGGCGGAATTTCGCCTGGCTACACCCCGCAACCGAGAAAAGCGTAGCGGTGCTGGCTCTGACGCCCCCGCCTATGCCATGATCGCGCGATCACCGGTAGCGACGGGTCCATCATGCCGAATTCCACCTATTCCACGCTCGACATGATCCGCCGGCTCGTCGGTTTCGACACGACGAGCCGGAACTCCAATCTCGCGCTGATCGAATTCGTGCGCGACTATCTGGCCGCCCAGGGCGTCCCCTGCGAACTCACCTTCGACGATGGCGGATGCAAGGCCAATCTCTATGCGACCATCGGCCCGCCGGATGTCGGCGGCATCATGCTTTCTGGCCACACCGATGTGGTCCCGGTCGATGGCCAGAATTGGCAAAGCGATCCCTTCACCGCCGATCTACGGGAGGGCAAGCTCTATGGCCGGGGCACCGCCGACATGAAGAGCTTCATCGGCGTGGCGCTGGCGCTTCTCCCCCAATTCCTCAGCGCCGGCCTCAAGGTGCCGATCCATTTCGCCTTCAGCTATGACGAGGAGGTCGGCTGCATCGGGGTCCGCCGGCTGATCGCGCAATTCCCCGAAAAGCAATTCCCTGGAAAGATGGCCCGCCCCCGCGCCTGCATCGTCGGCGAGCCGACCTTGATGCGGCCGATCATCGGCCATAAGGGCAAGACCGCCCTGCGCTGCCACGTCCACGGCGCCGAATCCCATTCGGCCCTCTCGCATCAGGGGGTCAATGCCGTCGAGGCGGCGGCGGAGGTCGTAGCCTATCTGAAAGGCATGGCGCGGCGGCTGCGCCGGAACGGCCCGCACGACCCGGATTTCACGCCGCCCTATACGACGGTTCATACCGGCACGATCCATGGCGGCACCGCGCTCAATATCGTGCCGAAGGAATGCGTCTTCGATTTCGAGTTCAGGAACCTGCCCGTGGACGATCCGCAAGCCCTTGCCGACGAGGTCCGGAACTACGCCGAAACCACCCTCCTGCCCGAAATGCGCGAGGTCGCTCCGGATACCGGCTTCCGTTTCGAGGAGCTGATCCGGTTTCCCGGCTTCGCGATCGGCGCCGATGCCGAGGTGACGCAGCTCGCTTTGGCGCTTTCAGGCACCAACAGCACCGGCAAGGTCAGCTTCGGCACCGAGGCCGGGCTTTTCTTCGAGGCCGGCATCCCGACGATCATCTGCGGCCCCGGCTCGATCGAACAGGCGCACCGGCCCGACGAGTTCATCGCCCTGGAGCAGATCGAACACTGCGAAACCTTCATGCGCCGCCTGATCGGGCGGGTTTCTTGAGGATCAAAACGGCGTGTTCAGCTTGAACCCGAACTGATGATTATACATGAAATCTTCCTGGCGGCGCGTGACCGGTAGTCCGTAGGGTACTTCCGTCAGGGTTGGATTCATCACCTCGAAGAGCTTCCGGATCGGCAGATTGGCGCTGGCACTCGGCCCGGCGGCGGGAGGCGGGGCCGTGGGCGGCGGTTCCGGGCGGATTTCCGATGACGACGAATAGATTTCGGCCACGCGCGGCGGGTTGAGGTCGAGCCTTGTGGGCAATTGCCGCTCGATATCGAGCGACAGCGCGATCTCGTGGCCCTTGGCGTAGTCGCAACGCGCATGGAACCGGGTCCAGCCCTCATCCCCGGAAAGCATGTTCCCAAAGGACATATTCGCCGCATGAAGGCGGCCTTCGGCCTCGACCCGGCGGACGGTCCGGCCGCTTTCCAGCTTCACCCGCCGGACCGAGGACGGCTTGCCGTCCTTATCCCAGGCGACGAGATCGAAGCTTCCATCCGTCAACGCCTCCGCTCCCGCCTGCGCCCGGCAGGCGGCGACAGACGACACGGGCGCCGCAGCCACAGGCCCGGCGGCGAGCAAAAATCCGAGAAGCAACGCCCCAACCTCAACGCGCGGAAACATCTCCGAACCTCTACCTTAAGAAATCAGGATAGTGGTTTGTTTAATATAGGCAAAGTTTTCCCATCGGTCCAGTGCCTCCCGATTCGCGCGGCTTTGCCACCCCAGGCCCTTGCCACGGCGCCAAGGACCGGCTACCCCTGCCCCCACCTTGTCATTGGAGACGATGCTGGAATCATGACCGGAACAAATGGAAACCCGACGGCGATCGGGGTTACAGGCTGCACCGGGCGGATGGGGCGCATGCTGCTGGCGGAGATCGCCGGCACCGAAGGCTGTATGCTCGCGGGCGGCACCGAGGCACCTGGCAGCCGTTTTGCCGGCCAGGATCTCGGCGAATTCGTGCCGGGGGGACATGGCCCGATCGGCACCGACGCGGCGGCGCTCTTCGCCACAGCCCAGGCGGTCATCGACTTCACCACCCCGGCAGCCACCGCCGCCCATGCGGATCTGGCCGCCAAGCATGGGCGCGTGCTCGTGGTCGGCACCACCGGGCTCGGCCCCTCGGAGGAAGCGGCCTTGCGGGCCGCCGCCACAAAAGTACCCGTGGTCTGGGCCGCGAATATGAGTCTCGGCGTCACCCTTCTCGGCGCCCTGGTCCGCGAGGCGGCGTCCAAGCTCGGCATCGAATACGATATCGAGATCGTGGAGATGCACCACCGGGCCAAGGTGGATGCGCCTTCCGGCACCGCCCTGGCGCTCGGGCGGGCGGCGGCTCTAGGGCGCGGCGTCGATCTCGATGCCGTCTCGCAGCGTGTCCGCGACGGCCATACCGGGGCCCGCAACCCCGGCGATATCGGCTTTGCCACCCTGCGCGGCGGCGATGTGGTCGGCGACCATATGGTGATCTTCGCCGGTCCCGGCGAGCGGCTGGAAATCGGCCATCGCGCCAGCAACCGCCAGATTTTCGCCCGAGGTGCCGTGCGGGCGGCTCTCTGGGCGGTGGGCCAGCCTCCCGGCCTCTACGACATGAAGGACGTGCTGGGGCTTTCTTCCTGAGGGATGGCTTTAAGATTGGCTCCGGTGATGAAACCAAATGACGTCGAAGAGTTTTTCCGGCGCCTGCAAGCGCTGGAACCGGAGCCCCGGACTGAGCTTGTCTATCTGAACCCCTATACGCTTCTGGTGGCGGTGGTGCTGTCGGCGCAGGCGACGGATGTCGGCGTCAATAAAGCGACGGCATCCTTGTTCCAGACCGCCGATACGCCCGAAAAGATGCTGGAGCTTGGCGAGGCGGGGCTCACCGAATATATCCGCACCATCGGCCTTTTCCGAACCAAGGCGCGCAACGTCATCGAACTCAGCCGCATCCTGGTGGAACAGCATGGCGGTCAGGTGCCCGCCGATCGCGCGGCCCTGGAAGCCCTGCCCGGCGTCGGGCGCAAGACCGCCAATGTCGTCCTCAATACCGCCTTCGGCCAGGAAACCATCGCGGTCGACACCCATATCTTCCGCGTCGCCAACCGCACCGGCCTCGCCCCCGGCAAGACCCCGAACGAGGTCGAGACCGGGCTCCTTGGCATCGTGCCGGCCCAGTACCGGCGCCATGCCCATCACTGGCTCATCCTGCATGGGCGCTATGTCTGCAAGGCGCGAAAGCCCGACTGCCCGCACTGCGCCGTTAGCGACCTCTGCCTTTTCGACGGAAAAACCGTGCTGGCGTGAGCGGCTGTGGCGGCGGAGGTGGATTTTCCGCGTAAGAGCGGCGAGGATGCCCGCCGCCCGAGAAATATCGAATAGGTATTCCGATGCTTCCTACCCATGACGGCTATCCTCGCCGCAGTATCATGTTCGTTCCGGCCTCGACCCCCGCGCTGGCCGAGAAAGCCGCCAAGTCGCCGGCGGACGCGCTCATTCTCGACCTTGAGGATTCGGTGGCTCCGGGAGACAAGGAAAAGGCGCGGGAATTCCTTCTGCAAATCCTCGACAAGGTGGATTTCGGCGGCAAGAAGGTCACCGTCCGCATCAACGCCCTGGCGACACGATGGGGCGAGAAGGATCTGGAAGCGGTCAAATCCCACGAGAATTTCGGCGCCCTCTGCATCCCCAAGATCGAGACCCGGGCCGAGATCGAAGCGGTAACCCAGGCCACCTCAAAAGCGATCTGGGCGTTTCTTGAGACCGCCCGGGGCATCTACAATATCCGGGAGATATTCTCGCCGCAGGGCGAGCTCGTGGCGGGGGTCGAAGCCCTGGTCCTGGGCAACAACGATCTTTCCGCCGATCTCGGCGTCGATGACCGCGACGGCCTGACCGGCCCCCATAAGGACGTGGTGCTTGCCGCCAGGGCCTGCGGGCTCATGGTGTTCGACGGCACCTCCCCGATCCTGCTGAAAAAGGACTCGCCCTATATCGAGGAAGAGAAAAAAGCCTTCCGCGATGATTGCGAAGCGAGCCGCCGCTTCGGCTTCGATGGAAGATGCGTGATCACGCCGAGCCAGATTCCGATCGTGAATGAAACCTTCTCACCGACCGTCAAGCAGATCATGAAGGCGCGCCGGATCGTTGATGCCTATACCGCGATCGAGCAGGAGGGCGGGATGATCACCGTCGACGGGCAGATGGTGGAAGAACTCCACTTCCGCGCCGCGCAACGCGTGCTCCGGATGGTCAAGGCCATCGAGATCAAGGAAAAGAAAACCCAGCAGGGCGGCGGCGGTCCGTCCCGGTAGTGCCCGTCAACTCACCTAGGTGTCAACTCACCTGGGCATCCAGCTGGGCGCCCAGGAGTTCAAGAAAGCATTCGGCTGAAACCGCGGGGGAGAACAGGTATCCCTGCATGACGTCGCAGCCGATCCAGCGCAGGAATTCGGCTTCCTCCCTGGTCTCGACGCCTTCGGCAACCACCGTCATCTTCAAGGATTGCGCCATGCCGACGATGGCGGTGGTGATGACGGTGCCTTCGTCCGAGGCCGGCAGGCCCGAAATGAAGGATCGATCGATCTTCAATTCATCGAAGGCATTTTGCAGCAGGTACGACATCGCCGAATAGCCCGTCCCGAAATCATCGATGGAGGTCTTGACGCCCATTTCCTTGATCTGGTCGAGGATGAACAGGGCATGTTCGGTCGTGTCGATGAGTGCCCGCTCGGTAATCTCGATCGTAAGGCATTGCGGCTTGAGACCGGTTTCCGACAGGACGCGCTGAATATCCTCAAGAAACGGCAGATTGAGCTGAACCGCCGAGGCATTGATGGCCATGGAGAAGCCGGGACCGGCGACCCGATGCCAGACCACCGCCTGCCGGCACGCGGTTTCAAGCACCCATAGCCCGATTTTATGGATCAGCCCGGCGCTCTCGGCCAGCGGAATGAAGATGTCCGGAGGAATGGGTTCCATATCCTGCGGGAGCCAGCGCGCCAGCGCTTCGGCGCCGACGATGCGGCCATCCATCGAAAGTTTGGGCTGATAGTAGAGCTCAAGCCGCTCGTTCTCGACCGCGTGACGAAGGCTCGCTTCCATCTGCAGGCGCTGTGCGGCTTCATGATCCATGCCCGCGGTGAAGAAGCGATAGGCGTTGCCGCCCTTTTCCTTCACCCGCACGGCGGCGGCCCGGGCATTGCGGATCAGGCCCCCGGCGCTCTCACCGTCCTGCGGATAGATCGCGATGCCGATCCGGGCGGTGAGATAGAGCGTCAAATCCTCGGCCAGGAAGGGCTCGGCAATGGTGTCGAGCAGGCACCGGGCGACGATTTCAGCCGGGGCGGTCACATCCAGTTTCTCGACCACCACCAGGAATTCGTCATTGCCCAACCGGGCTATGGTGTGGGAACCGCAGATGACGGCGCTCATCCGCTCGGCCGCGGATTTCAAAATCGCATCTCCGCCCGTATGGCCGATATCGCTGTTGACCTTGGCAAGATTGTTGAGGTTCAAGAACAGTATGGCGACATGAAGCTTGTCCCGTTTCGATGCCGTCAGCGCCTGCGTCAGCCGGTCGAAGGCGAGGACGCGGTTGGGGAGCCCGGTCAGCGGATCGTAATTCGCCTCATGCGGCGGCTCACATTCTTTCCGAAGCTGCACTTCCTTCGTATCGAACGCCCCGAAAAGCGCGTCGAGGCTTTCGCCGAGGCAACCGATTTCGTCCGGGCCGGACACCTGGCAGCGCGCCGACGGATCGCCGGCACGGAAGCGTTGCGCGGCGGCAACCATCCGGCTTACCCGCGCCGCCACCAGCCGGTTCAACACAACGCTCGCGATAAGGGCGGTGACCGGAATGACGGCGATGTCGATCAGCCGGCTTTCACCAAGGGCATCGGAAATAACGCCCCTGAAAATCGATGCACAAATCAATGCACCCAGCACCGCCGACAGAAACAGAATGCGCAATTCCAGGAACCGGCCAATCATCGGATGGCGCCGCCGCAGGGTCCATCATCAATAGAGAACCCGCCTCCGAGATCGTCATCCATTGCCCAGTGCAGCCCGTAAAACGTGAAACTCGTATCGATTTGAGGGTATGCCTGTCCATCAACGCCTACACCGACACTAGCTGAAATAAGGTGATGACAGAAGCGTGAAGATGTTCGCCGTCGCCGGTGATGCTTCTAATTTTCGACAAAAGCCTTTGTTCGGGCATGATAAAACGCGACAGGCCTCGCCTCCGGTCTTGATGGGCCTTGTATCCGGCACGCCCCATGCTTACCACCCGCCCCATGCTTGTTGTCTCCCGATAGCAAAGCGCCCCGATACGGGTCGCTTGCCCACGCCCCATAGCCTGATGCTTTAGCTCGTCCGTCTTCGGCGCGCAAAAGGATTGTATAACACATACTTCCGGTTGTGCATTGACAGACATGTGACTATCTGCCTTATTGTCGAGTGGCAAAATCCGGACTAATCTCAGGCCAAGCGTTTGGTTTCAGCCGGACCAGGGGTCAGGAGGCGACGGCGGAGCTGGCCGGCGGCAAGGCGCAAGGCGCCTGTCCTTTCCTCGGCACTCTCAAGGCCAGCCTGAATGATCTCATTATAGATCCCGGCCGTGACGCGGCCTAGATCCCGGTGGCTGATGGCGGCGCCGCACTCCTTATAGATGGCGGCCACGGCCTCGACGATGCGCGCATTAAGTTCGGCGTCGATCGATGATGAACGCGCTGCTTGCGGCTGCGGCTGAGGTCCGCGGCCGGTCGCCAGCCACTCCACCGTAACCCCGGCGGCATCCGCGATCGCCACGAGACGCGAGGTCTTGGGCTCGGCATCACCCACCAAATACGTCTCCAGCGTTCGGCGGGGTATGGCCGTTTTCTTCGCCAATGCATCGCCGCTTCCGACGATCTCGGCGCATTGACGAAGGCGGCTACGGAGATCCGCGCTCATTGCTGGGATCCAAGGTGCCGGAGTCCAAAGCCCAGCTTTTCCAGGGATTTTTGCACGAAGCTGCGGCCACGGCATAAAACTGCGGTTGATTTGGTGTGTATAGCAGAAAACTGCTTGGTTATATGGCAGCTTCCTGCTATACCACCACTCATGTGCAACACCATCGCAACCTTCTCCGTCCCAAAAGATCCCGCCGAGCGGCGGGTGTGGATATGCGTGCAGCTTCAGCGCAAGGGCACGTCGCTCCGGCGCCTCGCGGCCAAGGCCGGCGTGTCGCATCAGGCCATGAGTGCCGCGCTCCTCCGCCCCTCCTCGCATCTGGAGCAAGCGCTCGCGGCAGCAATTGGCCTCAGGCCGATGGAACTCTTCCCCGAACGCTTCGACTTGTGGGGGAGAAGGCTCGTCTCGACACGTCAGCCACAGCGTATCATGGAGCGGGAGCCGGGGCGACATGCCCCACTTGATCTTCGCTCACATGATCTTGATCTTCGGGGGAACCAGTTCCCATGCTGAGCGAAGACCTCCTGGCGATCGCCGATGCCATCGAAGGGGACCGACGGATGCGGACCCTGTGCGCGCTGCTGCGTGCCTGTGCCGAGGATGCGGCGGAACTCGAACATCTGGCAATGCCGGAGCGAAGCCAACCTCAACCGGATTCTCCCCAACCAAATTTGCCCCAACCGGATTTGAACGATCCCAAGATCGTGCGGCTCTTCCGTTTTCGGGGCAAGCCTTGAGCCGGAATTGGCCCTTTCTCCCCGACATTCTCTATCGCGTGGCGGAGGAGTGCGGGCTCGAAGCGGCGCTCGTGCTCGGCGTTCATTATGGCGGACGGCGGTTGCATGTGCCGAAGAACGTCCGGCCCGGCCACGAACTGGCGCGGCTCGTCGGCATGGAGGTGCTGGAATTCCTGGTGAGGGAAGCCGCCGGCGACGATATCGACATCCCCATGGGCCCCGCCGCCGCACCCCGGCAAAGAGCCCAGCAGGTCGCCACCCTCGACGCCCAAGGCCTGAGCGCCGCCGAAATCGCCCGCAGGCTCGGCATCAGCGAGCGGACCGTCTTCAACCACCGTGCTCGCAGGCGGGACCGTCCCGGTCAGCAATTCTAAGCCCCCCAGACAAGATAAGGCACGCCCAGAATTGTTAAAGTAACAACCAGCGGGCAGCGATAGCTTGTCCAGGTGTTTCCGGGAAGATCAAGATATCGCCACCAGCGTCATGCCCGGACTTGTTCCGGGCATCCACGCGGTGGCCACAAAACCAATATTTCCAATAATGTACAAGCATACCCACGTGGATGGCCGGGTCAAGCCCGGCCACGACGATAAAAAGCAACATGTTCGCTGCCATTAAACATCATGACAAGTTATTGCCGCCGTCATTCGCCCGCACTTCCCCTGAAATATTTCAGACCACCTGAGAAATTCCATTCGTGCAACAAATTACCTCGTCAACAACACTTTGGAACGAGGTACTCCATGTCTTTCAATCTGAATGATTTCATCATTGCTCTTGGGAATGTGGTGGCGCATGTGAAATCGTCTGGCGTTCTCGACCAGATCATCCATGGCGAGGGCGGGCTCGGCAAGGATATCGCCATCGCCGAGGCGGGGATGACCGCCATCAGCGAGCTGGCGCCGGTCTTCGCCACTCAAACCCCGGCTCCCGGCGCCGATCCCAGCGCCGCGGCCGCCACCGCCGGTGCAACCGACAACACGGCAAACAGCGCAAAATGAGCGTTGAGCTAGGTCCGACGGCGGATCTGGCGGCGGCGGCGTGCACGGCGGTCAACGTCGTGTGCGGCGCCGTCATGATCCGCATGCGCGCCGAATTCGCCTCGCGCCAGAGTGTCGAGGCCAGGGCCTCGGCGCTCACCCTCCGGGTTGAGGAACTGAACGGCGATGTAAAGGCGCTTTCGGTCGAGATTTCGGGCTTGCGCGATCTTCTCGCCCGGGTCGAGCGCCCCCTCCAGATCATGATTGAGCACGAGATCCGGAAATGAGTCTTAAAGCGGATTGGGTAGCGGCGCGGCGGCGCTTTCTCTTAGCGCTTCTCCTCGAATGCGGAGGCACCGCCAATGAGAGCGTGCTGTACAAGGCCGCTCAGCGGGGTGGATTTGCCCGTGACACACGGGACGAGATTCGTGCCGATCTCGACCATCTCCGCGCCCAAGGCTGCATCACCGAGGAATGGGCCGATACGGTCCGGGTGGCGACCCTCACCGAGCGCGGCGAGGATGCGAGCGAGGGCCGGATCGGCGTGCCCGGCGTCGAGCCCGGCATCGGACGATGATGCCCGGAGCGATGAAGGAATTAGCGGCCCGGATCAAGGCCGCCGAAGCCTGCGCCCGGAAGATCGCCGGGAAGGACAATGAGGAGGCTCTCCTCGATGCCACCGTACAGGTTTTGACGGCGGCGGTATTCGAACTCTTCTCCGCCGAAAGCGACGGCACCAAGCCGGCCCTCGATCCCAAGGATGCCAAAATCCTGAGCGAGACGCTGCGCAATCTCGCCCTCGCCCGGAAGACGCTGGAGCGCAAGGAGATAGAGCGCAAGGAAGCGCCCAGGCGGGAAGCGGACCCGGCGGCGCTGCTTGATCGCGTGCGCGCGGTCTATCAGGGCGAAGGTTAGGGGAAACCGCACTTCATGCCCCTCCTCCATCCCTATCAGCGCCGCTGGCTCGCCGACAAATCCCGTTTCAAGATCGGGATGTTCGCGCGCCAGACCGGCAAGACCTTCACCACGACGCTGGAGATCGTCAATGATTGCGTCGAGGCTGAACTGTGCGGGCGGCGCGTGCGCTGGGTCATCCTCTCACGCGGCGAGCGGCAGGCGCTCGAAGCCATGAACGAAGGCGTGAGGCGCCACCTCACCGCCTACGGCATCCTCCATGAGGCGCTTTCCTATGAGTGCCGGGCGAATGAGGTGGTGCTGCCGGGCGGCTCCAGGATTACCGCCCTCCCCGCCAATCCCGACACCGCGCGCGGGTTTTCGGCGAATGTGTTCCTCGACGAATTCGCCTTTCACCAGGACAGTGCCGCGATCTGGCGCGCGCTGTTCCCGGTGGTGTCGAAGCCGGGGCTGAAGCTCCGCATCACCTCGACCCCGAACGGACGGAACAACCGCTTCCATTCCATCTGGACCGGGGAAGATCAAATCTGGTCGCGCCACCGGACCGACATCCATCAGGCCGTTTCCGACGGGCTCGACCGCGATATCCCCCTCCTCCGCCAGGCTCTCGGCGACGAAGACGCGTGGCGGCAGGAATACGAGCTGGAATTCCTCGACGAAGCCAGCGCCTTCCTCGATTTCGACACCATCATCGGCTGCGAGGATCCCTTGGCCGGAAAGCCGGCGCTCTATCAGGGCGGCCCGTGCTGGATCGGCAACGACATCGCAAGGCGCCAGGATTACTGGGTCGCCTGGGTGGTGGAGGAAGTCGGCGACGTCCTCTGGACGCGCGAGATCGTGACGCTCCGCAATGCGAGCTTCGCCGTTCAGGATGCGGAACTGGCAAGGCTCTTGGCGGCCTATCAGGTGCGGCATGTGGCGATGGACCAGACCGGCATGGGCGAGAAGCCGGTCGAAGACGCCCGCGCCCGCTATCCGGGCCGCGTCACCGGGGTTCACCTCGCCGGGCAGACGCGGCTTTCGGTCGCCACCATCGCGAAGCAGGTCTTCGAAACCCGGCGGCTGCGCATTCCGGCGGGCGATCCGGATCTCCGCGCCGATCTCGGCAAGCTGAAGAAAATCACGAGCGAGGCCGGCATTCCGCGCCTCACCGCCGAGCGCGACGGCACCGGCCATGCGGACCGGCTCTGGGCCTGCTTCCTCGCCTTGTCCGCCTCCGACCCGCTGGTGGTGGCCCGGCAGGACGGCCTGCTCGATTGGTATCGCGGCCAGTTCAACCCTGAAAAATTCGGCCCTAACAGGAGCATCCCATGAAAACCCTGATCACCCGTCTTGCCAATTGGTTCGGCCCGGCTGAACCCCTGGCCCCGATCGCGCAGCAACTCGCCGGAAGGCAGTTCGATTTCCGGCCCGGCGTCAATCTCGATACGCTCCCCCGCGATGGCGAGAGCGTAAGCTTCCGGGAATTGCGGGCGCTGGCCGACAATTTCGATTTGCTGCGCCTCGTGATCGAGAAGCGGAAGGAGCAGCTGGCCTCGCTCGACTGGGAGATCATGCTTCGCGACCGCACAAGGCCGTCGAAGGGCGACGACCGCGTCAAGCGGGCGAATGATTTCCTGATCTATCCCGACCGCGAGCATGACTGGGACCAGTGGTCCCGCATGCTGATCGAGGACATGCTGGTGATCGACGCGGCGACGATCTATCCGCGCCGCTCGCGTGGCGGCGAGCTTTATGCGCTCGACCCCCTGGACGGGGCGACGATCAAGCGCGTGCTCGACGATTGGGGCCGCACACCGCCGCCGCCGCTGCCGGCCTATCAGCAAATCCTGAAAGGCATGCCCTCGGCCAATTATACCTCCGACCAGCTCCTCTACCTCCCCCGCAACCCCCGGACCAACCGCGCCTATGGGCTCCCGCCGGTGGAGCAGGTGATCATGACCGTCAATATCGGCCTGCGGCGGCAGGTGCAGCGGCTTCAATACTATACCGAAGGCACGCTTCCCGACGCGCTCGCCGGGGTGCCGGAGAACTGGACCACCGCCCAGATCGGAGAGTTCCAGTCCTATTTCGACGCGCTGCTGGAAAACAACACCGGCCAGCGCCGCAAGATCCGCTTCGTTCCCGCCGCCATGGCCAAGGCCTTCGTGCAGACCAAGGAGGGGGCGCTGAAGGATGATTACGACGAATGGCTGGCCCGGATCATCTGCTATTGCATGCAGGTCTCGAACCAGGCCTTCATCAAGCAAATGAGCCGCTCCTCCGCCGAAACCTCCCACACCCAGGCGCTGGAGGAAGGCCGCGAGCCCTTGAAGGTATGGCTCAAATCGGTGATCGACCGGATCCTGGCCTTCACCTTCGGCTGGCCCGATCTCGAACTCCGCTGGAAGGAGGAGGACGACCAGGATCCGCGGGCTCAGGCCGAAATCACCGACCGCAACCTGCGCAACGGCAAGATCTGCCTCAACGAAGCCCGCGCCGCCGACGGCCTGCCCCCGATCGACGGCGGAGACGAGCACCTGATCTATACCGGCGCCGGTGCCGTCCGGGTACGGGACGTGCTGGGAGGAGGAACCCCCGCCCGCCCCGCCGAGGAGATGGCGAAGTTTGACTCCAGCCAGCCTCGAACCTCCGCCGGATCAGGCAAAGAATCCGGAGAGTGGTGCGGTTCGGGAGGAACCGGACCTGCGGCTGTGCCCGTGGCGGAACTGCCCCTGAAACCGGTTCCCCAAAAACGGTGGGAAGGAGATGCCACGTACTACACCCCTCACCCCGGCACCACGATGGCAAGCGGCGCACCGTTCGATCCCAACGCGAATGCCGCCGCCATGTTTCAGAAAGATGTGAAGATGGGCGACCACGTGCGTGTACAGTTGCAGAGCGACCCATCCCGATCTATTGATGTTATTGTGAATGATACCGGCCCCTTTTTGCGCGGTCCAGACAACAAGGCGGTCCGGCCCTACCAAGCGGCCCCTGGGAATGTCATTGACCTTACTCGCCATGCCTTCGAGGCTCTGGCCGGCGACGTCAGCATTGGAAGAGTACCCGTTATCGTAACAAAACCATAAGGAGTGACCAAAATGGAAATGAGGGCAGCATCAAGAACCCTGAGCATGGCCATCCTGTTGGCGACGGCTTTACCGGTCTCGGCCATCGCAGATGAAAGCGAAGAACTCCAAAGGTATCAAGTTACAATATCCGGCGTGCAGCTCGGCGAGAAAGAACGGATTGTCGGATTCGAGTTAAGGATAAAATGCGGTGCGGTAGATTCCGTTGTTAACCTACCTGTTGGTTGGAACTATACGATCGACGACAATATGTCGTGGATAACGCAAATCTCAGGTAGCATCATGGTTGGTGCTGCCGCCCAGGATAATGAGCAAATAAAAAATATCCATTTCACGATATCAAAGTATGAATTTTCAGGGATGAAATTCTCAGTTGCTGGCGATGTTCTTGCCACAGCGGATTACGAAAACTGGCACCGCATACCATTGCGCCCGAACAACTTGCTCTGGAAGACTGTTGGCAAGGCAAAACCAAGGGCAGCATCGACACGATAATCGGCGAATAATACCAACGGCTGAAAATATTTACTTGTCATCCCGAACCCTTGCGAGGGATCTGTTGCCGCGGGAGCGGATCATTTCCATATCCCCTGAAAGAGGCGGAATCATCACCCATGCCGATGCGTATTCTGTTATTCAGTCGAAGTAGGTCAAAGGAGCTTAGAAATGGTCCGTCGCATACTGTGCGTGAACGCGCTCATCGTTCTGCTTGTTTCTCCTGCCTTCGGCGGGGCCAACGAGATTTATTGCCCTAAGAAGTATTTAGAGAATTCTTTTCCCATTTCGTCCCGCGTAGGAACGCTTAAGGAAGGGGCTACGCTTACAGAAGTGGATGTAATTGAAGGCCATCCAGGCGATGAAACAAAAAAATATCCGCCAGTTATCGCACCCGACGTTGACGAGTTGAAAGGTAGCATAGTCGTATGGACTTATCATTTCGCTCCAGTAGATATTAAGTATGGGGTAATGTTTATTTGCCACTACAAGAACGAGTCTGGATATTTGCGCTACACGCTTCCGACAGGAATAACCCAATGTAAGGCTCGCCTGAAGGGCCGCAACAATCATTACACGGTGATTTTGGCAAGGTGTCGCTAAATGATCAGGCTTCCTAAGCCTCTCGGATTCTGTCCAGAAAACGGCAAATAACCATGAGAGTAGCTACTATATTCCATATTTTCTTTATAACCCTTGCTGTCCAGGCCGGGTACTGCCGCCCGGCCTGGACCATCGAAACAACAGAGCCGTCTCTTGCTTCATCTCCAACAGCGGTTTGGTCCCTTATTCCGGGTGACTACTTTGAGGATGGGTTCCTGAAATCTCTTCGGGAGACGCGCTCTCCTGACAAATCTATTATCGAAGCCGGAAAGAATGGCGGCGCCGATTCTATAAATATAACCAACACCGAGGATGGCCTGGAATTCAATGCGGACTGGGGCTGGCACGAGGGAACCCTTCTATTTACCCTGCACCGGGATGGCAGCATGGGGGAAGCGTATTGGGGAAAGGACAGCAAGCTTGAAGCGGATGGCCCCCGTCACTTTCGCCTGCGCGGCCCCGAAGAAAATGCCCCCATGCTCGGATACACCTTTGTCGGCAAAGCCGATCATGCCGTTGCCGAGATCGCTCTTGCCGGACGATATACCGATGATAAGGGGCACAAATGCAATTTCAGATCGGACGGAACCTTGCGCTGCCTGGGATGGGATTCGACGTTTGAATTGGACAACGACCATACCTTTTCTCATTTCGACTATTTCTATGTTGGCATAGACCATTCAAGAACAATTGCATTCCGTCACGAGGGCACGATACTTATATTGTACCCGGTACAGCCCCTTCCGCCCGATAATGATTGCGCCGGAGAGCCGGATTTCGAGCATCCCCTCGCGAAGCTTTATCCGCGGACGGACAGGAAAAAATGACACCGGCCCCTTTTTGCGCGGTCCGGCCGGCAACGTCCGGATTGAAAGCGTGCCTGTCATCGTGACAAAACCATAAGGAGCGACCAAAATGGAAATGAGGGCCGCATCAAGAAACCTGAGCGTCGCCATCCTGTTGGCGACGTCTTTACCGGTCCCGGCCATTGCGGCTGAAATCGAAGAACTCCAAAAGTATCAAATTACACTATCCGGCATTCAGCTTGGTGAGAAGGAGCGGATTGTTGGATTAAATTTGAGAATCAATTCCGGGGCGGTGGATTCGGTTGTCAACCTCCCCGTTGGCTGGACTTATACGATCGACGACAATATGTCGTGGATAACGCGGCTGTCCGGAAGTATCATAGTTGGTGCAGCCGCCCAGGACGCTGAGCAAATAAAAAATATTCATATTACTTTATTGAAAAACGAATTTGGCGGGCGAAAATTTTCTGTTTCTGGCGATATTATTGCCACTGCGGATTATGAGAACTGGAGCCTCATACCCTTGCGTCCGAACAATTTGCTCTGGAAGACTGTTAGCAAGGCAAAACCAAAGGCAGCGTCAACACCATAAACGGCGAATAAGATACCAGTCGCTGGAAATATTGACTTGTCATCCCGAGTCCTTGCGAGGGATCTGTTGCCGCTCTACTGGTGCCAATCCTGCCATAATTCGTCACGCAGAGATCCCTCCTTCCGATGGTCGTCGGGATGACAGGAATGGGTCGGAATTTTCAACCGTTGGCATAAGGTGCCGGCGAAAAGCCCGTGGCATGGAAACAACCGCAGCCGAACCTACCCTCGGCTCTTGCCTCCCCCCTGAAATACTTCAGACCTCCCGGCTCCGCATTTGCCGCCTAGTCTTCTCCTCACGACAACATGAGGAGGCAACATCTTGCTTTTCATACCTCTACAGAAGGTGGATGCGGCGCAGAGGCTGGTTTACGGCCACCTCGACGAGACACCGGACCGGGCGGGCGATATCTTCGACTACCCCTCTTCCAAGCCCAATTTCGAGCGCTGGTCCGAAGACATGCGCAAGGCCTCCGACGGCAAGAGCCTCGGTAATATCCGGGCGATGCATGGGTTGCTGGCGGCGGGGAAGCTGACCGATATCCGCTTCGACGACGCCAATAAATCCATCGGGCTTTGTGCCCAGATCGTCGATGACGGCGAATGGGCCAAGGTCGAGGCCGGGGTCTATACCGGCTTCTCCCCCGGCGGCAAATATTCCCGGCGCTGGCCGGACGGCGCCCACACCCGCTACACGGGCGTGCCGAGCGAGATCTCGCTGGTGGATGTCCCGGCCAATCCCGGCGCCACCTTCACCATGATCAAGGCCGATGGCGAAGTGACGGTCATGGCTTTCCCCGTTTCGAAGAGTGCTGCCGGAGGCGACCCGGCCCAGGAAGACCCGGACGGCGACGGTGACGACGACGAAACAGAAGATCCTCAAACCGAAGAAGACGGCGAGGCGGAGGCGCAATCCTCCGATCCCCTCGACGAGCTTCGCGGCCAGATGGCCAAGATCGCCGGCGAGAACGACGATCTGAAAAAGCGGGTGGCGGCTCTCGAAGCCATGCCGGTTCCGGGGGGGCCGGTTCTGCGCAGTGTGGACCGCGCCAACGACGCCCGCGGCACGCGCATCAATGAAATCGAAGCGATGGATGACGGGCCGAGCAAGGCATCCGCCCTCATCCGCTTTCAAATGGACGGGAGATAAAACATTATGAACCAGGGTATTACCGCTACGACACTCGATCTTTTACGAGCCGCCAGCCCCACCACCGCCGACATGGTCAAGGCCTGGGTGGTGCCGACCAGCAACACCGCCGGCATCCAGAATTACGACCTCCAGAAGCCGGCCTTGTCGCTGGTCCCGGTGACGACGCCGCTCCTCAACGCCACGCCGGTCATCGATGCCGATGGCGGCATCCAGGCCAATTGGCACGCGATCACCGGCATCAACACCGGCGGGATCAGCCCCGGCGTGTCCGAAGGCAACCGCGGCGGCACCATCGCCTCGTCGACCGTGGATTACTTCGCCGCCTATAAGACCTTCGGCCATGACGACTACGTCACCGACGAGGCGATGCTGGCCGCCAAGGACTATATGGACCTCCTCGCCCGCGCGCAGAGCAATCTTCTCTGGGCGGCGAAGATCAGCATGGAGAAGGTGATCCTCGGCGGCCAGGGCACCTATGGCCTGGGAGCCACGCCGACACCGGTGGCGCTGGACGTCTTGGCCGGCGGCAGCCTCGCCCAGAACACCGCCTATTCGGTGATCGTGGCGGCGCTGACCCTGGACGGGTTCGCCAATTCCAGCGTCGTGAACGGCGTCCGGGGTGCCGTGACCCGCACCAATCTCGACGGCAGCAGCGACACCTATGGCGGCGGCACCGCCAAGCTTTCGGCATCGGGTTCTGTAACGACGGCCAATTCCGGCGGTGCCACCCACGGGCTGACCGCGACAGTGGCGGCGGTGCCGGGGGCCTTGGGCTATGCCTGGTTCTGGGGGGTGCCGGGGTCCGAGACCCTGGGTGCCATCACCACCATCAACAGCGTGGCCATCACCGGCGCCGCCACCGGCACGCAGACCGCCGCCAGCCTCGGGGCCGCCGACAACAGCCAGAACAATCTGGTCTGCGACGGGCTGATCGCGCAGGTGGCAAAGCCCGGCCTCGGCACCAAGATCATCACCATGGCCACGGGCACCGCCGGCACCGGCACGCCGCTGACGGCGGATGGGTCCGGCGGCATCGTCGAGTTCGATACCATGCTGCAATGGTATTGGGACAATCTACGGCTTTCGCCCTCGACCATCTGGGTTTCCTCCCAGGAGGCGCAGAACGCCTACAAGAAAATCCTGGTGGGGACGGCGACCGGGGCGCAGCGCTTCATGATCAATGTCGAGCAGGGCAATCTCGTCGGCGGCGACGCGGTGCGGACCTATCTCAACAAGTTCGGCCTCGACGGGGCGAAATCGATCCCGATCAAGATCCACCCGAATTTGCCGCCGGGCACGATCCTGTTCGACACCGACGATCTGCCCTACCCGCTGTCGGGCGTCACCAATGTCAAATGCTTCCGGGCCCAGCAGAACTATTTCGCCACCCTCTGGCCGCGCGTGAAGCGCCGCTACGAGTTCGGCGTCTATCTGCGTGGCGTCTTCCAGAACTATTTCCCGCCGGCTTTCGGCCTGATCACGAATATCGGCAACGGCTGAAGAAGAAGCTCTTGGCTGTTCGCTCTTGGCTATTGGCCAACAGCGAATAGCCAAGAGCGAATAGCTAGAGAACTCTCATGACCGATCTCACCACGCTCACCAATGTCGAAGCCTGGCTGGGCCTCCCGCCGGGCAACGCAGACGAGGCGCTGTTACAGCGCCTCGTCACCTCCGCCAGCGGCTTCGTCGAGAGCTGGTGCGGCCGGCAATTCGCACAGGCCGCCTATACCGAGACGAGGCACGGCACCGGCGGGTGGCGGATGCCCTTCGCCAACCCGCCGGTCACCGCCGTAACCGGGGTGACGATCGATGGGCAGGCCGTCACCGGCTTCTCCTTCACCCCGACCATACTGGCGCTGGATGATTGCCGCTTCACCGGCAAGGTGGTGCTTTCCTATGTCGCCGGCTACGCCACCATTCCGGCGGAACTCGAACAGGCGGTGATCGAGCTCGCCGCCATGGCCTATCGCGAGAAGGACCGCACCGGGCTTTCCTCGCATAACGTGGCCGGCGAGACCACCGCCTTCATCATCAAGGACATGCCGCCCCGCGTGGCGACGGTGCTGACGCTCTATCGGAAGGTGGTGCCGCTATGAGCGGTTTCTCCGCCCCCTTCTCGGCCGCCGTTGCCGCCGCCCTGGCCCAAGCCATCGAAGCCGAGGCCCAGGAAACGGTGCGCGTGATCCAGGACGAAAAGCTTTCGGGCCAGATCCTGCAAAGCGTCTCGGGCCGGCTGCGCGCCGGGGTGCGCTACGAGCTGGCCGACCCGCTCACCGCCGTAATCGGCGTCGATGCCGGCGAGGTTCCCTATGCCGCCTATCAGGAATACGGCTTCACCGGGACCGAGACCGTGCGGGGGCACAAGCGGCAGGTGAACTATCCGGGCCGCTCCTATCTCCGCTCCACCCTGGCGGAGCGCCAGGACGGCATCCGCGAACGCCTCCAAGCCGCCGTGCGGGAGGCGCTGAAATGAGCCGCGAGACCGCCTATGGCGCCCTCTATGCGCTGCTATCGCAGGTTCCGGTGCAGACCATGAGCCGCAAGCTGCGCTTCCTTGAGGAATTGAGCGCCGCCGAACTCCCGGCCCTGTTCATGACCGTCGGGCGCCAGCATGTCGAGCCGAGGCCGCGCGGCCTTCCGCCTAAAAGAACGCTGGGCAGCCAGATCTATCTCTATGCCGCCAATCCCGATCCGCATGTCGCGGCGGGGATCGTGCTCAACGGCCTGATCGATGCGGTCGAGGCCGTGCTCACCCCCGTTTCCGGCGCCCAGACCTTGGGCGGCACCGTCGCCCATTGCTGGATCGAGGGCGCCGTCGAGATCTTCGAATCCCCCAAAGGCCAGCGGGCCGCGGCAATCGTGCCGATCCATATCCTCGTTCCATAACGGGGCTCGTTCCCCGAAGGAGACCAACAACATGGGCATGTACAGTTTCGGGTCGGGTTTCCTCTTCGGAAACAGGACGGATATTCCAAACCAGACGCCGCAGCTTTTCGGCACCTTGCAGGATGTGTCGGTCGAGTTCTCGGCCACCACCAAAAACCTCTATGGCCAGTACGGTTTCCCGGTGCTGTCGGCGCGCGGGCAGCAGAAGATCCAGTGCAAGGCGAAGCTCGGCCAGATCTCGGCCAACCTGTTCAACACCCTCTATTTCGGCGGCACCGCCAATGCCGGCCAAACCGCCATCGCCGTCTCCGAGGTGGCGAGCGTGCCCGCCGTCTCGCCCTTTACCGTGACCACCGTCAATGCCGCCAATTTCCTGGCCGATGAGGGCGTCTATTACGCAGGAACCGGCCTGCCGCTGGCGCGGGTTACGGGCTCGCCTGCCGCCGGCCAGTATGCGGTGTCGGCGGGGGTCTACAGCTTCGGCTCGGGTGATGCCTCGGCGGGGGTGCTGATCTCCTACACCTATACCCTGACCGGAGCGGGACAGAAGATCACGCTGCTCAACCCGCTTATCGGCCAGAACCCGATCTTCTCGGCACAGCTCTTCACCCAGGTCACCGGACCACAGGGGGTGAAGAAGGCGCTTTTGAACCTGCGCGCCTGCGTCGGCACCAAGCTGTCGCTGGCGACGAAGATCGAGGACTTCACCATTCCGGAATTCGCCTTCGAATGCTTCGCCGACGCCTCCGGCACGGTCTTCGATTGGTCGTTCGGAGAGGTGTCATGACGATCACTTTGGGTGACCGAGAATTCACCATCCGCCCCTTCACCTTCGACGAGCTGCGGGCGCAGATCGATCTCTTCCGGCAGGCGGAAAAGCCGATCGGGGAAGGCGGCTTCGAAGCCGCGCGCACCATCATCGCCACGGCGCTTCAGGGCCAGATCGGCAACGAGGAACTCGCCGATCTCCGCGTCACCCTTCATCAGGTGGTGGAGGCGGTCCGGACCATCGGCGTCGTCTCCGGGCTCTATGTGCCCGTATCGGAGACCAAGCCGGGGGAGCCCGTAGCGCAGGTGGAGAGCTGAATTGGGACGCTCTCTACGCCTCCATCTGCGCGGATACCGGCTGGACCTGGGAGGAAGCCGGGCGGCTTACCTTCCCGCGCTATCACGCGCTTTGCCGCCACTGGCACCGCTATCCGCCGCTGCCCCGGCTTGCCGCCTGGTATCTGGGGCTGGGCCGCGAGGCGGAGACGGATCTCGAAAGCTTCATGCAGGAAATGGGGGGATGAGTTCCCATGGATGACACCGTCACCATCCGCTTCGGCGCCGATACCAGCGAATTCGATAACCTTGCCGCCAAGGTCGGGCAGACCGTTCAGAGCCTGTCTCAAAGCCAGGATCAAGCGGCGTCCCAGACCGACAAGGCCTGGAACACGGCCATGAACTCGGTCGAGCGGAGCTTCGCCACCTCGACCTCCGGCATGATCATGGGCACCACGACCCTGCAAAAGGCGGAGACACGGGTCGCGGAGTCGATCCTTTCGAGCTTCATCAGCATGGCGGAGAAGCGGCTCGTCACCTGGATTGGGAACGAACTCGCCCTGACCGAGGCCACCGCCGCCGGGGAGAGCGAGCGCGCCGCCGCACGCGCCGGCGGTGCCGCCGCCGGAGGAGCCGCCGAGGCGGCAGCCGGTGCCAAATCGGTGATGGGTGCCGCCTATAAGGCCGCCGCCAGCACTTACGCCTCCGTTGCCGAAATCCCGATCATCGGACCGGAACTGGCGCCGGTAGCGGCAGCCGGGGCCTTCGCCGCCGTGATGGCCTTCAATGTCTTCTCCGCCGAGGGCGGCTGGGGACAGGTGCCGTTCGACGGCGCGCTCACCATGCTGCACCAGAACGAGATGGTGCTCCCGGCCTCGATCGCCGGACCGCTCCGGACGATGACCCAGCAGGGGGCGGCCCAGGGTGGCGGCGGGGCCGGTAATTTCAACATCACGATCCAGGCGCTCGATACCCAGAGCGGGGCGCAGTTCCTCATGAACAACATGAAGACGATCGCCCAGGGGCTGACGCGCGAGGCACGGAACGCCAACCCGAACGCGATGAGGCGGGCATGAGCACCGCCGCCTTCCCGACCCTGACCGGTCTCGGCTGGAGCGTGAAACGTTCGCCGAAATGGTCGACGCGGGTCCAGACCGCCGTTTCCGGCAAGGAAACCAGGATCGCACTCTGGTCCTATCCGCGCTGGCAATGGGATCTCTCCTTCGAATTCCTGCGCGGCGACCCCGTTCATGCCGAGTTCCAGGCGCTGGCCGGGTTCTTCAATGCAAGACAGGGCCAGTTCGACAGTTTCCTCTACACCGATGCCGACGATAATTCGGTCACGGGCCAAGCGATCGGCACCGGCGACGGGGCCACGGCGGCTTTCCCGATGGTGCGGAGCTTCGGCGGCTTCACCGAGCCGGTGCTGGCGCCCACCCTGGTTTCAGCCGTTTATGTGGCCGGCGTGGCCCAGCCGGTGAGCGTCTGGTCCGTGGGGGGAACCATGCTGGTATTCGCCACGGCCCCGGCGGCGGGAGCCGCGATCACCGCCGATTTCAGCTTCGCCTTTCCCTGCCGCTTCACGGAAGACCAGCTCGATTTCGAGAAGTTCATGTTCCAGCTCTGGCAAGGCAAGAACGTCAAATTCCAGAGCATTAAATAATGAAGCCAGCCTCCTTAGCGCTCCAATCCCTCCTGGCGTCGCGGCAGTTCTTCGCCGCCGACCTCTATACCTTCACCCTCTGCGGCGGGAGCACGCTGCGCTATTGCGCGGGCGATGCCGATATCACCGCCAATGGCAACACCTACCCGGCGGGGGGCCAGACCGGTCCCTATTTCGACCGGAAGGACAACAAATCCAAATGCCATTGGAAGATCGGGGTGGAGGTGGACACGCTTTCCCTCGACGTGCTCCCAGGAAGCGCCCTGGTCAATGGCGTGCCCTTCCTGTCGGCGGCGCGGATGGGCGTGTTCGACGGGGCCGAACTGACCCTTGAGCGGGCCTTCATGCCGAACTACGGCAACACCGCCGCCGGCACCGTCGTGATGTTCGCAGGCCGGATCGCCGAGATCGATTGCGGCCGCTCCATCGCCACCCTTCAGGTCAATTCGCATCTGGAGCTTCTGAACCTTTCCCTGCCCCGGAACCTCTATCAGGCTGGGTGCCTCAACTGCCTCTACGATTCGGGATGCGGGGTGTCCGCCGCCGCCGCCTTGTCGGCGGGAAAGGTGGGGCCGGGCTCGACGCCGTCGGCGATCATCATGGCATCGCTCAACGCCGCCTTGAATTTCGGCCTAGCGACGGTAAGCCAGGCCGGATGGTTCGATCAGGGCTATGTCGCCTTCAGCGGCGCCACGGTGAATGCGGGTTTCCAGCGCGCCGTCAAATCCTGGGACGGCACCACGCTGTTTCTTGCCGCCCCCCTTCCCCGGATGCCGGCGGCCGGCGAATCGTTCGCCGCCTATCCGGGCTGCGACAAATCCCTGACCGGCTGCGCCAAATTCGGCAACACCGCGCGGTTTCGCGGCTTCCCCTTCATCCCGGTCCCGGAGACAGCGGCATGAACCGCGAAGACATCACCACCGAGGCCCTCTCCTGGATCGGAACGCCCTATCACCATCACGGGCGGCTGAAGGGGGTCGGCGCCGATTGCGCCATGTTCCCGGCGGCGGTCTATGGCGTCGAGCCCGATATCGGCCCCTATCCGGCGCAATGGCACCTGCATCACGACGAGGAACGCTATCTCGAAGCCGTGCTCCGCCATGCGGTCCCGGTCGAGGCTCCGGGAGAAGGCGATTTCGTCTTGTGGAAATACGGACGGTGCTTCAGCCATGGCGGCATCGTCATCCGCTGGCCGCTGGTCGTGCATGCGCGGCTGGGGCTCGGCGTCATCCTCGACGACGCCTCGATCAACCAGGATTTGCGGCACCGGAAGACCCGGTTCTTTTCGCCGTTCGGTGAGCGCTGATGGGCGGGATTTTCTCGACGCCGAAAGCGGCGCAGGCGGCATCCGCTCCGGCGGCGGCCGGGGTCAGCATCCAGAGCTCGGCCTATGGAAGATGCATTCCGATCGTCGTCGGCACCGCGCGGGTGGCGCCCAATCTGATCTCCTACGGGGATTTCGCCGCGCATCCGCATTGGGTCTCGTCCGGGGCCAGCGGCGGCAAAGGCGGCAACAACAACAGCAACAGCGTCACCTATACCTATAGCTGCAGCGTCGCCTTCGGCCTGTGCGAGGGCACCATCCAGGGCGTGAACACCGTCTTCCTCTCCTCGACCGGCACCGCCGCCAGCATCGCCACCCCGGCACAGATGGGGTTTTCGATCTTCAGCGGCGCGCTCGGGCAAGCGCCCTGGACGTGGCTGTCCTCCATGCACCCGACCCAGGCCATGCCCTATTCCGGCGTCGCCTATATCGCGGGCGCCGGTTACAGCCTCGGCAATTCGGCGACCCTGCCCAACCACAATTTCGAGGTGGCGGCCCCCCTCGCCGGCACCGCGCCGAACGGGATCGACGCCGACCCGTCACAGGTCTTGAGCCTGTTGCTGACCAGCCCCGCCTTTGGTGCCGGCTTTCCCCCGGCAAGGCTCGGCGATCTTTCCGCCTATCAAGCCTATTGCGCCACCCAGGGGCTCGGCATTTCCGCCGTCTGGGATCAGCAGGCCCAGGCCTCGCAGATCCTCGACGATCTAGCGAAGGCCACCAATTCCGCTTTCGTCTGGTCGGGCGGGCTGCTCACGCTGGTGCCTTATGGCGATCAGCCGCTTTCCGGCAATGGCGCCGCCTGGAACCCGCCGGCAGTGCCGCTTTACGATCTTGGCGAGGATGATTTCCTGCTCCAGACATCGGGAGCAGGTGGGAACGACGATCCGGTCAAGCTCCAGCGCAAGCGGCCGGCGGATGCCGCCAACAATCTGAAGCTCGAATTCCTCAATCGCGCCAACCACTACAATCCGGAAGTGATCGAGGTTTCGGACATCGCCATGATCACCCTGTATGGCCGCCGCCCCGCCGGCTCTAAACAGGCGCATTTCTTCGCCGATGCCGCCGCCGCCCGTCTTTCGGCACAGCTTCAGCTTCAGCGCGAGGCCGTGCGCAACCTCTATTCCTTCACGCTCGACCAGCGCTTCATCCTGCTCGATCCGATGGACATCGTGACGCTGACCGATGCGGCGCTGGGACTCGCCCGGCAATGGGTGCGGATCACCGAAATCACCGAGGACGATCAAGGCAACCTCGCCATCCTGGCCGAGGAATATCTCGCCGGCACCGGCGCTGCTCCGCATTACAACCAGCAGGCGGCTTCCCGCTATGCCGCCAATGCCGCCCAAGGCGCGGGCAACACCGCCGCCTCGATCATCGAGCCGCCCTATCAGGTCGCCGATTACGGCTATGAGGTCTGGGTCGCGGCCTCGGGCGGGACCAACAACCCCAATTGGGGCGGGGCTCAGGCCTGGATCAGCTATGACGGCGTCAATTACAGCCTCGCCGGCACGATCATGCCGGGGAGCCGCTTCGGGACGCTCACCACTTCGCTCGCGGTCGGATCGGGGAGCTTCGACACCGCCAACAGCTTCGGCGTGGATTTGTCGGTGTCGAGCGGACAGCTTCTATCGCTGGGCGATGCCGCGGCGCAGTCCCTGAATGCGATCGCCTGGATTGGCGGCGAAGTTCTCGGCTACGGGCAGGCGACGCTGACCGGCGCCAGCCTCTACACGATAAGCCGGCTGGAGCGCGGGGCGTGGGGTACGGTGAATGCGGCCCATGCGGCGGGTGCGGCCTTCGTCTGCCTCGACGGGGCGCCTTTGCGCATCGCCTATGATCCGAGCCGGATCGGCCAGACCCTCTATCTGAAGCTGCTCTCCTTCAATCCCTATGGCGGCGGGCTGGCGGATATCGCGACGGTCTCGCCGATCGCCTATACGATCCAGGGACCGCCGGTGCCGGCGCCGCCGGCCAGCCTCGCCGGCACGCCGAGCGCGCTTGGGATCCAGCTTTCCTGGCCGCGCTCCACCGCCGCCAATGTCCATCATTATCAGATCCAGACATCCAGCACTTTCGGAACGG